>JAEIGA010006653.1_pt1 | contig 17608 bp, 5 predicted proteins | sample 9270691 | NCBI WGS metagenome assembly JAEIGA01 (sample SAMN17057246, study PRJNA624740) | gut metagenome | biome: biome; isolation source: fecal sample | host: Bos grunniens | place: China: Xizang | collected 2019 | reverse complement strand
GAGCGCGTTCAGCTTCGGCATCAGCTCGCTCTGCGTATTCGCGAGGACCGATCTGTATATCGGCTTGCCGTCAGAAGTGTGTCCGGCTACTATGCGGCCTTCCCAGCGTCCGTCGGTACGCCTTCGTATCATGCCGTCGCCGTTTGGTCTTCGTTTTGCGATAGTATCATACTTTTCATAGGTTGCACCTCCTGTTATGCCAAGTAGTTTTGCGACGGCGTCCGCGTTCAGATACAACGGCAGCTCGTCGAATGATTTGTATAAAGCTTTTATCAAATATTGTAGCTCCGTATTTTTTATTTGTTTGAGTTTACAGAATAACCAATCATTCTTATCCCCACCTTTTTATTATTTTCGGGTAGCCTTGTGAGGAGAAACAAAACTGGCAGTCACTGAACAACACATTAAACATACACGTATAAAACACGTGCAGCTGAATGCATAGCAGTCACTGCCAGCAATTCCGTTATACAAATTTGCGTCTCACTAACAAATAAGCACAACAGAATGATATTCAGTTGTGCATTTTTCCAAGGATCCCCGAGGAAGGATTTCCATTATAACATGGGTTTTAAAGTTTGTCAACAGGAACTCGGCATGTTTTTGAATTTTTCATAAATTTTTTATTTTCTCACCCCCCAAGCCATTTCTTTGATTATGGCGGTGCAAATAAAGAACTCCCCACCATTTCGGTGAGGAGCCTTTTATCATTCTGCAGTAATATTTTCTGTATATCGTAAAATAATCGTTGCAACCTGCGCTCTGGTACAAGCATCCTTCGGGGACAGAGTGGTATCACTTGTACCCTTTATAAGTCCCTTTGCATATGCCCACTGCATTGCAGGCTTCGCATAATCGCTAACGTCTGCGGCGTCTGTATATGCGTCAAGTGCCGCACCATCTGCCGGCGTCAAGCCCTTGTACTTTAGATAGCGGTACAGTATAGTCACCATATCCTGGCGGCTAATACTGTCGTTTGTACCAAAAGTGTCCGCGGTATAGCCGTTGACGATTCCGTTTTCACCCGCCCATGCAATTGCATCGGTGTACCACGTATCAGCCGCAACATCATTGAATGTCACGCCTACACTTGCAGCAGGCTTACCGTCAAGTCTGTGAAGAACCGTTACGAGCATCGCTCGTGTCATCGGCATATCGGGTGAAAACTCCGTAGCACTTGTTCCTGCGAAGAGTCCCATTTCGGTGATCTTTTCAACCGCATCAAAATACCAGCTACCGCGAGCAACGTCGGTAAAGCGTGGTGCTTTAGGCTTTTGTCTAAAGAAAAACTCAATATGAGTTTTCGAAATTACGCTTGCGATAGTAACCGTCGTATCACCGGGATACGCCACTCCGTTTACTACTACCTTTTCAACCTCATATCCTTCATCAGGAGCTGCAAGCACTGTGACGGAGGTGCCGTAACGAACAAGCTGTTTTTCATAGCCCTCGACGATCTTACCGTTCTCTCCTGCGGTTGCAGTGACCTCAATCAGATTCTTTTCGCCTGCAATAAGTCCACCGATGACTCCGGAAATGTCACTTTGCTTTTTACCGTAGAGCTTGGCATCCTCGTATGCGTACAGGGCTGCATTAAGCGCCTTTTCCGCCTCTAAAAATTCATCGGGAAGCACAGCCTGCGAAAGCGCCTTTTCAGCCGCCTTTATAGCCGCGTCAAGAGCATCGTAAGCCGCCTGCGATACGGTAAATGCAGGATATATCAGCTCAGACGTAGGATTCATCACAGCCGCATCGAGCTGTGCCTTGGCTTTTTCTACACTTCCGGCAAGCGTTTCTTCATTCGAAGTTGTCTCTCCTGTGCCTATGCTAATCTCAAGTGCCGAGGGCGCCGATACGATAGGTCTTGCATTGGCAGCCTTATCCGTCAACACCATATCCGAGAGTGACAAAGTCGATACTCCGTTATTGAGCGTTTTAAATGTGAATTTCGCCAAAACAAAATCCGTGCCAACATTGACTCCGACCAGCTCCGAGCCCGAAGTCCCGCAAAGATAGCTGAACGTTACTCTATCGGCTGATGCATTGTCGCCAAAGCTCATAGAAGCAAACTTCTTCGAAGCCTCAACATTTGTCAACTGTAAGAGGAATGAATTGTAGTGCAGTATGCCGTTGAATGCATATACCGGCGCTGACACCTCACTATTCGCATTTCCCATCGCATCCCTTGTGGAAACGGCAACAGTTACTGTTACCGTCTCCCCAACAGCGTACGTTTCGCCTTTTTTCGGTGCCGTAGCCTCAAGGTTCAAAGCATAGCTTACATTACTGTCCTCGGATGCTGACGTCTGCAAAGCAAGCGCCGACGAGAGCATAAAAATGCAAAGCATTAAGCTAACTATTTTTTTCATACCGTCTCCTTATTTATTGATTCTGTAAATAAGCATGAGCTGTGCATCAATGACGTTGATAATACCGTCGCCGTTCACATCACCGCGGATGAATGCGTCATCGCCAAGACCATACTTGTTATCTCCGTGGAATGTGTCAACGGCAAGATTCATATCGGTCACATTAACGTATCCGTTGCCGTCATAGTCACCTTTTAAGAGAGATGTAGCCTTATCGTTTTCATCGACACTCTGTATGATCGTAAGACCGTCGAGAACGTCTTCCACATCAACATCGGATGCGAAGGAAGCAACGTAAGTGTTATCTCCTACATAGTAGAACTTTGTTTCTTTTCCATCTACGTTGGCAACTACCGAGGATATATCGTCCTTATCGATGATAAGCGCGATCTTCGAGTAGCTTGCAAAGTCGGTTCTCACAGTGTTAACGCTTACCTCAGTGCCTTCATCGCCGGAGCCAATGCTTACCTTGCGCTCGGTTACCTCAATAACGATAACGTCGGTAAGCGTACTCTTGTGAACCTGTCCGTCAAGTTCAAAGGAGGCAACCTCGTAGATAACGCTTATTGCGGTTTCACCGGGCACGAGAGCCGTCAAGGTGCCCTCGTTGAAGCTGATAATGTTCTGCTCGTAAAGAATCTTCCACGAAACATCATCACCCTCAAGCGCAACACGGTTTGAATCGTATATGCCGAACGCGCTGAGATTTACTGTTGTTCCGACGGGAATTGTTATCTTCTTCACATCGTTAACAATTGCAGTATCCTTATCTGCTGTAAGCTCAACAGAACCGAAGTCTGAAAGCGAAGGAGTAACGAGATGTATGAGAAGTGTTGTCTCGTTTCCGGCTTTATCGGCGGCAACAAGCTTGAGCTCGGTCTTACTTCTGTCTGCTGTGATCTTGCGGCTGACAGTGAACGAGCCGTCCTTATTCAAGGCGATGCCGTCAGTTGTGCCGTCAAGTGTCAGGGTAGTATCCGGATCGGTAAGACCGCTGAAGCTTATAAGTCCGTCGTCGCCGACAACCACATTCTGCATGCTTACTGCCGTATATTCGTCATCCTTTTCGATGTTCGCCGAAGCCTCCTGACCAACCGTCAGGAGAGGTGCCGTCGTGTCAACTACGAATGCGAACGCAACTTCCTCATGAATACGGCTGTCGGTGGTATCATACTCGGGAGTTACAGCATAGAAGTCGATTACATGGTCACCCTCGATAAGCGGAACGCTTACTGTGTGTACCTTTTTGCATTCGGTCGAGTAAGACTTTGTGAGAGTATCTGCCACGATGAAGAAATATACATCTCTGTCGAAGGTATATGTTGCCTCAAAGGTATCAACCGACTGTGCTGATTTATCAGCATCAATATTGCTTTCGACACTGAGAAGCACAGGAGTCTGCTTTTCGGGCATTACCAATGCATTGGAATATACCGATTCGTTGCTGTAATAAATCTTGTCATCTTCGTATCTTACGGTGTCTATCGCAACGTAGTAGGTGTTTCCGGCAACGAGTCCCTGATTCTCACCGAAATAGTAAACATCGTTTTCATACTCGCCGGTTTCCGCGTTGTAGAACTTTTCTCCAACCTCCTGCTCGAAAACGCAGTTCTTGATAACACTCATATTTTCGTCAAGAATACGGATAAGGTATGCATTGTAATCCACGTCGTTTTCACGTTCGATCTCAATACGGAGATCACCGTCACCGCCGTAGGTTATAGCCACACCGTCAACATTTTCGGGAAGCATATCGTTTTCGAAAGTGAATGCGGTTTCATTCATCGCAACCGACATACCGCCGACATCCTGTGAAAGCATGCATACAACGTAATATTCACCGTTAATAAATGTGTCGGGAATATCAACTACCACGCTTCCGTCATGCATATTTTCGAGTTCAAAACGTCCGAGCGAGATAAGGCCGGTATTCGGGTCTGCCACGTTCTGACGAAGGCCTGAAAGTGCATTCGGATTCTCTGTGATGTAAACATCAAGCGCACCGGGGACATCGCTCTCACCGTCAACATCATAGTTTACAGTAAGCTTATAGGGATTTGACGCATCGTAGCTGTATGTTACGCCCGCAAGATCGGGAAGATCGTCAACGCCGTTTACCGCGAAATCAGAAACAGTTACGCCGTCAGTAGCAATGGAGAGTGTCCATTCACCCTCTTCGAGAAGTTCCTTATCGGTTACAGTGATGTAAATATACTTCTGTGCACCTTCACCGCGGTCATTGATAAGAAAGTTACCGCCGCCCTGTCCGTCATCGGGAATCATCTCGATCTGTCTTCCCGAAGGAGTGAGCAGAATGATTTCCTCAGCCGTGGGGAACTTAACTCCGTCAAAAGGCACCTCAAGAAGGAGCGCATCCTCTGCGGTGGGATCGAATACCTTCTTTATAAGTATATCCCCTGCTCTGCCGCTGTCAACCTTTGTTGAAGTGAGTCGGCGCAGGTTTGTACCGTAAAGCGCAGTACACTGAACATAGTTACCGTTCTCATCGTAATAAGAGGTGTCAAATGCCTTTATAGCATCTCCTCTGCCGCTAAGATCGATTCCCTGTCCTATTTCCCAGTCTCCGCCCCAATAGTAGATGAAGCCGAACTTGATACCGATAATCTTGAGATTAGCACCGATAAAGTCGATCGAGCCTGCCGCTTCAACACCGCCAAGCTCCATGCCGCCTATCAGCGGTACGGATTCGGGGACACCAAGAGTTGAATAATAGTATACGTAGAAGTAATCCTTACGGATAGTTACAGTCATACCGCCCTTCATAAGTCCTTGGAGCAGTGTTCCGTTTCCGTAAATATTTATGTTGAAGTCGGGCTTCCAGCGTATATTCGCGCCTGCCTCCAGCTTCAGAATCTTTCCGTCGTCATCGTTATTGAGAGTTACCTCTCCGGTGAGAGAAACATGTTCAAGGTTAAACTCAACCTCAAAGACACCGTTAAGGATTTCCACAAAGCTCAGGTCAATACGTCCGTAGATTGTGGGGAAATAGAGTCCCTCATCCTCGTCCTTGTCTTTAAGAGTTTCGGCAAGGTCGGAAATACCGAAGCCGCCGCCGGTGATAAATACACCGGGAACACCGAACAACGGAACCTTTACGGCATCCAGACTGAGATATGCCTTAACTTCATCGGGGTAGTATCTTTCTACACCCTTTCTTGTAATCTGCTTGAGCATGAGAGTTACTTCACACTCAAAAAGATTCTTCACCTCAACTCCGAAATCAAAACCGAATTCCTTGTCTAAAGTATTGATATAAACCGTAGCCTCAACACCGAACTTATTCTTGAATACACCGCCAAGAACGTCGGCAGGAAGACTTACAGAAAGCGAGGTATTGATTCCGACAAAACCGGTTTCGTATTCTCCGGTCTCCTCGTTATAGGATTTGTGACCGAAAATTATGTCTTCGATCTCTGCGGTTATTTCGCCGTCATCGGGTTCATCTTCAATCTTACCAAGGCTGTTTACATACTGTCCGAGCTTGGAGTCGGAAGTGGTAAGTGTAAGCTGAGGGGGATTATCTCCTGAAGGAAGTGTGAGTCCGACTTTGTTTCCGCCGGAACTGTTTCCGCTATCGGAGTTGGAATCACCGGGTTTGGTCGAATCGCCCGGTTTGGTTGAATCACCGGGTTTTGTCGAATCGTCCGGTTTGGTTGAATCACCGGGTTTGTTAGAGTCATCGGGTTTGGTTGAATCGCCCGGTTTGTTAGAGTCATCGGGCTTGGTTGAATCGCCCGGTTTGGTTGAATCACCGGGTTTGGTTGAATTTTCTTGCTTCTTCGCCTTTATCGGCAGAGAAACCTTACCGCCGAAGCTGATACCGTAGAGATCGTCGTCTCTTGTAAGCTGGCCGTATTTAAGATCGATAAGAAGTCCGCCGATATACTGAATTATCGAGCCACCGATACCGAGTTCAAGTGTAAATGCTTCCTCCTCTTCCTCTGGCTCAAGGGTAGACATCACGCCGTCCTTACCCTCAAGACTCCAACCGTTATGCCAAACGGTTATCGAACCTATAACTTTAATTCGTCCGTTTCCTGAAATAACAGCGGTATTATCTTTTTGAGTACTCCACCAGTCACCCTCAATTGACATAGTAAGCGGCTCGGCACCGTCATATACAAGAAGGTTGTTGATAGTTACGTCGCCGTCAGTAGTGTTCGCCTGATAGAATAACTTGCCGTTTTCATTCATATAGCGGATCTTACCTCTGACGACAGCCATTATTTCACTCGTATCGTTAACAAAAGTGATTGATTCGTGCTTAAGTCCGCGTCCGATGAATTCGCCTTCCTCAAACTGCTTTAGCTGTTCCTCGTTGATAAACGAAACGAAATCGTAAACCGGATAGTTATCTTTTTCAAAGCGGACCATTGCCACAAGACCGTAGCTCTGTGCACGGTAGCGCTCATCATCACACACCGAGAGAACCTCTGCCGCAATAACCTTGCTTGTAAGCTCATCCTTCAGCTGCTTATCGGTTAAATGCAGTTCGATCTTGTAATCACCCACCGAGAGTGACTCATCGGTGGAGAAGGTCATCGTCTTATAAGTTTCGTTCGGGAATGCTATAGTGCTCTTATCAATTCTCACCTTGTGGAAGCCCTTGATGAGATAGAGTTCCCATCCTGTAGAAGCTTTGAGAGCCTTGAGAGCCTCCATATCGCCGGAAACGGTGATATTCTTTTCGCCATCGGTATATACCTTTTGGGGCGAAACAGACGTCATCTTAACGTCGGGAAGCACGCCGTCAACACCGGGGACAAGTACATTCTTCTGCGTCGAATATGTTGCCTGCGTCCATTCGGTTTCAGACGTGTATTCAGTAGCAGATACGTTTACTGTAATATTTTTTGACGTAAGGTTTGCCTCGGGTGAAACCACAACGGTTCTCTTTATGGTTTTAACAGTTCCCTTCGGTATACCCATATTAAGGATTTCCACGCCGACATATTCTCCGTAAGTTAACTTCTCCTCGGATAAGCCGGAATCCTTGAATGTAAGTCCCTCTTCAAGGAAAATGTCAACCTGTGCGGTAATAATATCGACAGCTCCGTCAACGCTGTTGTCAAGCGTTATGATAAGCTCGATCTCGCCGCCGTTCTGATAACCGTCGCCCTTACTGTTAAGCTTTACAGAAGGAACGTTAACGCTCATGCCGAGATGCTCTTTACTGAGGTCAGCGGTAAAGTTACCGATGCCGTAGAGCATTTCCATTGTTCTCGATCCGCCTGCCGCAACCTCTTCTTCAGACCAGTAGATCGCGGTTGCGGTGTCGGGAACTCTGTGTGCATTTGAGTAGTTGGAGAAATCGCAGCTCGCATCGGGAGTGTAGTCATATCTCGTGTTTGCGAGATTTGCCCAGTGACCCACGATGACCTTATCGGGAGTGGTGTCACTCTCACCGCTCCAGCCCTTGAGCATTGCATACGCCATCTTCTTGGTGTTTGCAAGAGAATCCACGTATGTAAGCTGCTGGGGCATATTTCCTGCCATATCGGAATATTCGGTTTCCACAATGGTAGGCGAGAAAATCTCGCTGTTGATAACGTAAGGCGCATCAACCTTGGAGTCGAGCGCGTTATCAAGCAAGAGGCGGATACCGACGTTGCCGGGAGTATCGTTCATGTTTACAACTGTGTAACCGATGCCTATATTTCCGGCAAGATCACTGTCTTCTATCTCGGAGATGATAACATTCTGCGTAATGATATAACCCTTAACGCCCCACGAAACGCTCATCAGTCTGCCGCCGTTTGAAATAACGGGGGTATACAGATCGGTTTCGATGCCGAAATAGCTGTAATCCTGTCCGAATATGTAGTCCTTGCCGTCGATACGTACCGTTGTATAGGACGTACCGTTGCTTCTTGCCGCCGCCTCGTTATAAAGAAGCGGAATATTGTTGTCAAATGTCTTCTGCGGATGACCCTCTTTGGTTTCCACAGAGAACGCCCCAGTGTCCGCATCGTATGCGAATCGGACATAATCGTTTGCGATCTTATATACGCTTCCGCTTATCAGCGACTCGATACCGAGCGCCGCTACGCCTTCGGCAAGCGACGGCATCATCAGAAAGATGACAAGCAGAATCGATATAATTCTTTTAGAAAGCTTCATTTGTTACTCCTTTCACTGAAGTGCGTCAACGAATACCGTAATGGTAAAGTAGTCGCGCTTATCGGTCTGAACAAATACGGTATACCAACCGTCCTCAAGGTCACGTGCGACAAATCTGCCGTTATACGAGTTTATCGGAGTGCCGAGAGTCTTCATCTGTCCCATGGTGTATATGCCCTTTGCAAATTTTGCGTATGCTACGCCGCCGAAGTTCTTAAGGCTTATTTCGATATCGTCGGTATCAACGGTAATAGCGTTTGCGCTGTTAGGCATCTTACCGTTAATAAGAGCTATGGTATCGTAGAAGCCAATAAGTCTTACGGTTCTGCGAAGCTGTGTCTTGTTGCCTGCATCGTCGTATACGGTGTAGGTTATTGTATACGGCTTTGTTCTGTCAAACACGTTTGCGCTGATATCATCGGGGTTGAAGCCGCCGAAGTCTATCTCAACGCGGTCTGTAAGGTCGGTGCGTGTGTTCTGGAACACGTCAAACGCCTCGAAATCGTAGAACTTCGACTTGTCATAAGCAAACTCGGGATCGCGTCCGCTCGTCATTCCTTCGATGAAGATAAGCTCGTTATTTCCTTCAAAGGTGAGTGTCGGAGCCTCTTTATCGATGATCTCAATGTCAACGCCGTAAGAGGAAACTGTGCCGTTTACAGCAGCAAGGTTGAATGTAAACAGACCGTTTTCAGCGTAAATAAGGCTGTTTGCCTTACTCTTTATGTCCTTGCTTCCGAGAATGGATGTGTCCTTATCGGTAACAACCGTAACGGTTACATCTCTGTTTGTGGTCTTATAGACGTCGGAAGCTACCGTGTAACCTGCTTCGGTTCCGCTTGTATCCTTACCTATTTCAAGTGTCTTTTCGAAGGTTTTCTTCTCCCAAACACCGCCGTCGTTTCTTTCAAGATACTCATAGCTCCAGGAAACGCTCTTTATTACCGGAGCACGGTCATCTATACCCGAAACTGTCAGCTTAATAGTCTGGGAAATTCCGGATTCGTCAAAAACAGTGAATGTGTAATCGCCGTTCTGCTTAACTGTGAAGGTTTTATCTGTGGTGTATGTTATACCGTCGTAAACCACCGAAAGCTCAGACAGCTTGCGGTATATATCAATCGGCATGCCGTTCTCGTCAAGCTTCTGTGCAAAGGAAATTTCAACGCTGAGCTCGTCCTCTGCGAGAGTTGCAATCGCCTCGAGAGACGGAGGTTCAGAGTAGATATTGGTAACGCTGATAACGCTCGCACCTTCATTGCCGTAATCGTCAATGTAGAATACGCTTACATATCCGCTCTTCTTGAATCTTATCTCTGTTGCACCGGGAGTATAAACGATATCATACTGACCAAGGTTGTCGGAACGCTCAATTCCCGTTACAGTAACATTGGACTTCGAGAATTCCTCAATTTTTACAAGCACGCTTCTCGCAGTAACAGTTGTGGGAGGAGTGCTGTAGGAAAGCCTTACAATTTCGGGCTTCACCTTGTCGATATTGGAAACTGTAATCTGCGCCGCGAACTCATTTCCTGCGGCATCGTATGCCGTTACGGTGTAGGTGCCGGAAAGCGGGATCACAACGCTGTATTCGTTTCCGAGCACCTCGTCGTTCCATTCCATAAGCTCACCGGATGAGTTGCGAACCTCTGCGTAAACTATCTCATTTACGTTATCCTTGTCTGCGATAGTAACGAACGCGGTAATATCCTTGTTGGTCTTGTTATAGTTTGAAAGTGTCCATTCGATAGTTCCGCCGTCGTTATCGTAAAGCTCATAGGAAACTGTCTTTTCTGCGGTATTTCCTGCCGCATCGGTAAACTCAAAGGTAAACGAATTCTTTTCGCTTGTGAGGATCGTTTCGGTCTGCGTTCCGTTGTTCGATACGCTCATATCCTTATCGGAAGCCGGGAAGGTTATTACCGCCTTTACCGTGCGGTAGTATTTGCCTTCGGCGATGGGCTTCCACTTACCGAGATAATTCTCATAGTAGTAAGAAACCGTGTAATGCTCACCCTCTGTGATAGGAGTCTTGTCGATATTGGTAACGGAATACGTTTCTTCGTACGTCATATCAGCATTGTTGATAACGATATACGTAACATCGCCGTTTTCGGTGAGGGTTATGCTGTCGTTCGTCTTCGCACCAAGCTCCTCAGACTCGCCGTCAACAATTCTTACAACTGATGCAATACCGCTCTGGGCGTCGCCAAAGGATGCGCTGACGGTAACGTCCTGATTGGTGGGAATATCGTTGGCAATATCCGCCTCAAAGGAAACAGTCGGGAGGGTTTCGTCAAATACCGAGGTGTGAATAACCTCGTCCTGATAACGCTCATCCTCGATGCCCTCCGCCGTGTACGAGGTAAAGCTTACGCTTTTTTCGGTAGAGCCGTCATGCACGGCTGTGAAAACAAGCTTGGTATAAACAACGGGCTGTGTATCCTCTGCTTCGGGGGCATTCGCTTCGGCGCCATCTATTATGACGGTAGTTTCGCTGTCTGCCAAAGCGGTTATTTCATCGTCCTCGGAAGCGGTTATTTCGTCGTCCTCGGAAGCGGTTGTTTCGTCGTCAACAGACTTTTCACTGCTTTCAGGCGTGTAAATCACAGATTTCTCCGCGTCAAACACGTATCCGTTAAGAACCGCCTTCGAAATATCAAACGTCTGAAGCGCGTATTCGGGATTTCCCTCTATGACAAGCTCTATAACGTCGTCCTCGGTGAACGATATAAACGAACCGTTTTCAATTATCTCACCGTTCTTATAGAGATCATATACGAGCTTGAAGCCTTCAATAAACATGGAATCCGACGCAAACGTGAAGGTGTAGGTACGATTTGCCTCGTCAACCGCGTAGATCTTCTGCTCGGAGTTGTCGCTCGCCGTTCTGGTGATCGAGCTTACGTAGCTTCTGACAGTCTGATTTGCCGCGAGCTGCTCATTGGCAGCGTCATCAGCACCCGTCGCAAGCGAGGGATTCAGAATAGCAAGCGGTACGTTAAAATCAATCGCTACGGTAGCGGTGGATTTGGTTATCTCGGGGGTGCTCACGCACGAGGTGATTTCTGCTGCAGCGTCAACTATAGTAAACGCGTTGTTTTCGGGACGCAGCACATATGTATTTCCGAGCATATCGGTACTCATAACAGCGATTCCGTAATTTCCGTCAAGTCCGCGCAGCGTCATGCTGTAGGTTGTAACACCGTTTGCTGTGAGCTTTTCAACGGTAAACTTCAACTTGTTTGCCTCGTAGAGATTGAACGCTTCATCGTCGATAACGCTGTCGGCGCTCGGGTCCTTTACGAGAGCAAAATTCGTTATAACGGAGTTTACATCCGCAACAGTGACTGTCATATTGACATCCGTACGTGCTCCGCTCTCGAAGCTCTCGCTCTGTGCTGTTATTTCGGGAGCGTCCTTGTCGATGCAGGTCACGCAGATCGGTACGCGCACCTCATTGCCAACCGCATCCGAAAGGGTTGCGAAGGTGTCAACGTTTCTCTTTACTGTCAGGATATACTTAAGATCGCTTTCCTTTACGAAGGATACAAGCGAGTTGGAAATTGCAAGATTTGTAATACCGTTCGCATCGCTTGCGCTTACGGTTACGGTAACGTCGTCCTTGGTGGGATTTGATGTGCTGTATTCAATATCAAAGCTCGGAGCGGTCGTGTCGTAAATGATCTCGTAAGCATAAACGTCGCTCACAAGCGATATTGCGGGATCTGCGGTATTGCCCTTCTCTGCACACGCAACCTTGAAGTAAAGAGTGTTCTTGCCCTCTGTCAGTACCACGGGAGATACTATCACAGAGTTTTGTGTAAGGTAATTTCCAAACACTTCCATGGGTTCTGCAAGAGTCATCCACGGACCAAAGTTAATGCCGTCGGTGGACACCTGATATTTTACGAACTGCTCAGATGTAAGATCCTCTGCACAGATCATGTTATCAAGCACCTGGAGATATACGGTATAGTCCTGTGTGGGTGTTACGGAAATACCGTCAAGCTTCACCGCGATGTCGTCGCCTGCAGAAGCAATGGTCGGCTTCTTTGCACGAATCGAGAAGCTGTCGGGAACAGCATATGTAGCAGCGTCACCGTTTACGTCAGTTGCAGTTATCACAAGATAGTAAACGCCGTTTTCGTCAGGCTGAAGCTTGATGCTCTCGCGAACACCGATCTTGCCGTCGCCGTAAACAGTAGGTGTAAATGTTCCCTCTCCTGCGAGCACGCCGTCATTTGTATAAATCTGATAAGCGGCTTCCTTAACGCCGGAAACGTCCTCGATTACAACGGTCGCCTGCTGGAGTCGCTGCGGCTGTGAATATATGCTCTCCCACGAAACATCTATAGCCGGGGCGAGATTATCGAAGATATAATTCTTCTCAAAGGTCACATTGTTGCCCGATCTGATTTCGGTTACCTTATACTGCAGCTTATATGTGCCGTCAAGAGTAACCGCCACACCGTCGTCGCCGTACTGTACTCCGGCACCTACATCCTGTCCGTTATACAGAATGTAGCTCTGTGTGATCGGGTTTGCATTTGCGGAAACGGGGATCCAGCGGTACTCGGTCTGGTAAATACCGTCAATACCGTCAACTGTTTCTTTAAAGGAGATATCAAAATTCTTCTTGGAAACGAGATTAGAGCTTGTTTCGATAGTGTCGGTTGTATCGTAGTTGTAGATCGCAAAATCAGAGGCAAACTTTATAATCTCTGTTTCGTTGCCCACGCTGTCCTTTGTGAGGATATAGAGATCACCGACAAAGTTTTCATTGAGCTTGGTCGAAATAAGGATTGTCGGAAGCTTGCCGGTTTCGTCCGCTTAAACGAAATTCCACTTGCCTATAGTTGTATCAATCTCACCGGTTATTGACTCTGCGTCAAAATCGGGTAAACTCTCTGTGCTCGGAACAAATACATAGTAGAGTCTTGCCCACGAAGCGAGTGTATCTCTGTAGGAATTACAGAAATCCGTAAGGGTGAAATTATACTCGGTATGCTTTACCTTCTGCGCATCCTGATACCAGCCGCTTTGAGTGAGCTCATATCGCGGAGCAACCGAGTCGATAAGCACGTTTTCAATTCTGCTGTTTGAAATAGGGTTGCCTGCATCGTCATAGCCGTCGAAGACGAGCGTATAAGCACCTTCGGATGCAGTTGCCGTTTTGAGCGTTATCGGGAAATCTGCAAGAGTTGAGGTAGATACCGGAACGGTTACATTAAGGTAAGAACCGGTGCTGCCGGTATAGTTGTTTACCGGCACCTTGGTTGTGCCGTCGAGAAGCGAATAGTTAACATAAGCCTCATCGTCTGCAGGATGCGGAGCGGTGTTCGACTTATAAAGCTGTTCACTTGCACTTACGTGGAAGGTGTGCGAGGGCGCGATATTGTTTGTAATATCGAGCGCTACGCCATCCTTGTCGGTAATGCTTACAGTAGGCTTCTGTGTATCCACCTTAAGTGTGGATATGTACTTGCTCCATGTCGTGCTTCCGCTGTTAAGCTTATAGGTTACATTATTATATTTGGTAGAAACATTTGTAAGGTGGAGATTTACACCCTCACCGTTGCCGTTAAAGTCTGCGGGAACAGTTCCGGTGAATACGATCTTCTTGCCGTCGCTCGAGGGGGCATAGTTAAGATCGGCAAGCTTAACGCTTGTGCCGTTGCCGCTGTAAAGCGCCGCGTTGCAGCTAAAATTGCTTACAAGCATCTTTATCTCCGCATCGGACATCGAGGACACACAGTGAAGCGATGTGGGAGAAACCGTGATGGTAACGTTCTTCTTTGCGCTGTTCACATAATCGTAATCCTGACGTGCTGTGAATACGGGAGTTTCCGAGTAGCTTACGTTACCGATATCGAAGCACTTACGGTAGATTGTAACTTTTTCGACATGTGTGTGGTAGGAGTCACCTTTGTTGAAATGCTCGCCGGCATTTGACGAACGGGCGGGAACGGAAAGCGTGAAGTTGAGAGTTGCCTTACCGATTCCCTTTGCCTTCATTTCGTTGTAAATAGTTTGATACGAAAGGCTCAAGCCTCCGGCATTATCAGATGTCGGCGCCTTGAAAGCGTTTTTAAATATTGCTGTTGTACCGGCATTGAAGCTATTGCTGAGTTCAAGTTTAGCCGGATCGTCATATGCAAAGATGTTGTATGTACCGTACTGGTCGGTTACCTTTCCGTCCCAACTGAGGGAGAACGTTCCGGTGGTATCGTCGCCAAGGTAAATGGTTCCGTTTGAGTTCGGACCCGCCCAGTCCCACTTATTGAAATCACCCACAGAGGTGAAATTACGTCTGGTAAGCCCGGCTATGCTGAGCGTTTTCGTATCACCTTTATCCATGGTTCCGGAAAATGTAACCGAGCCAACAGAGCTTCCGTTGTTTGTGAAAGGATTCTTTCTGCCAAGTGCAATATCAAGAACCGATACATTGGATGTAGTACCGTCGAGCTTAGGCAGCCACACCTTAACTCTGCCGGGCTTCCAGCCGGCAGCAACACCACCGCCGTTATGCTTCAGATAAACGTGTTCAATCATCCAGGGATAGCACTTGTGAGTCTGTAAATAAGAATCGTCATCTCCCCTTTCGAAGTCGTTGTAATCAGATATATCACACTCTTCTTCATAAACTGTGCCGGTGTAAAGTTTGAAGCCGGCGTGTATTTCACTGTCGGTACCGGCATTCGATTCATCACGGGTTTGTATTTGAAGCTTATACCAATAGTCGGTGTCGGGTGCTGCGCTTACAGGCATAACCGCAATCGCCGGCATCCATGCCAGAAGCATCGCAAGCGTAAGAACAAATGCCACTAATCTCTTTTTCATGTTATCCTCCGTTTGTTTCATTTATTATATCAAGCGCGGATATCGCCGCTTCGGGATATCCCACCTCGAATAAATCGTTTCTCACATCAGGGTAATCGCTATGCCGTATAAGCGGCAGGTAAATCGCAATTCCCGAGTATTTGCTCTCCACAGCACTGCGCTTATAGTAGAGCGTACCTTCAAGCGCCACAGCAAGATCGCTCAAATCCATGTCAAGCGTATCGAATACGGTAAGCAGATCGTATTGGTCATTGCCGCCGCTATCACCGTATGGGATAAGCCCTGCCGATGCAAGCTTTGCGGTGAGTCCGCCGCTGTTTAACTTTTCAAGCATCCGCGTGACTTCATCTGCCAGCGCCGCAATCTTGTCAAGCCGTATCACCGACATCATCACGTCTTCCCTGTTCTGGGGCGCATGAACCACGAACGAATCGACAATAAGTCTTGTAAGCTCTGCTGTTTGGAGCTTGGGATCAGCCGAAAGTGAATTCAGCCATGTTGTGTAGTAAATTCCGTCGGTGGGAGTTATGTCCTGTGAGGCTATCATGTATTCTCCCGCCTCGGAAAGCGCATACGCACATTCGACCGTTCCCATAAGGCACGCATCGAACACGATAAGGTCAAGCTTGCGACCGAACGCAGCAAGTGCCGTTTTCATATCATCAAGTGATAGAGCCGCGTCGCCGTTCAGCTCATCCTGTCCGAATCCACCGAGTGTTCCCTGCCCGTGATCCCAGAAGACAAGCACATATCTGTCTGCAATCACGTTTTCTTTGGCATAAACGAGGAAATCCTCAAGTGTCTGCCTCTCGCACATGTTCGCTCCCTCAAGCACGGTAATGTCCGTGAGCTTGTCATCGGTGATGTGAAGCCGCTGTGTTTTACCGTCGTGAAGCGCCTGATTTATGTAATTCTTCGTTCCGCCCGTCTGCATCAGTATCTCGATGTTACCGGTGGGCGCATCAAGTATCTCATTTATGTCCATTGAAAGCATACCGATCTTACTCTCCAGGTCGGATGCCACCGCGTATATCAGCACCGCGGTCTTTTGCTCACTTCCTGGTATCCTTGCTTTTGCCGCCGCGAACTGACTCTGTGTAAACACCTTGTTTGTCATCAGCTCTTTTGCGAGCGTTTTGCTTGAACCCAGCATCGGTGTATTCAGCGCGGCGTAGGTCAGCCTTGCAAGCTCACCGCGAGTGAATGTGTCCGGGCCTTTTTTTGCAGCAAACTTATGAAGCGCAAATTCATAAGCTTCCGAATATCTGAACTGTCCGCCAACGTCGTCGGAGTATCCGAGTGCACGAAGTAAAAGCGTCGAATACTGCCTGTGATCTATCGGCATATTTGAGCCGAATTCGGTTTGTGATATGCCCTTTGAGATATTGTTTGCGTATGCGTAGCCGATATAGGCGTCTGCCCATCCGGCATCTGTGAACGGATGCTCGAAGTCGCCCGTGAGCGCCTCATCCTCCTTGCCGAGCACACGTATGAGAAGCGTTATCGCCTCGGCTCTCGTCGGAGTACGCTCAAGCTCGTAGCCGTTTCCCGTTCCCCTGAAAAGTCCGATCTCCGCAATCGCATCCGCATACGGCTCGTTTGCGTCCGCCGCACTAATCGGCAAAGCCATAAGCAGCGCAAGCATTACGGCAAAAAATATGATAATTTTAATTTTTATGTCATTCACCTCTTCCACGGACAATCTAATTCGTCTGTCTTATGGGGTATTTGCATACCCCAACCTCGGGTACGCCCGACCTTTGTTCCTTGAAGTATGCGTATTTGCAAAACCAACAGTTGGCTATCGGCTTGCCGAGGCATTTTCGATTTGAAAAATGCTCGCACGCAGTAGAACGCGTTATTTTCACATTCGCTTCGGAACATGCCAATACCCTATGTTCAATGTTCATGTGTTCCTCCAAAAAGCATTCGAATATGTGTATATTTGTCTAAATTATAGCATATATATGGGTCTTAACGTAAACATTGGAACGAAATGCATTTCTTGTGGAACGAAATGCAACGCAAATTGTTGAAAAAAATTGTTTTTTCTGATATAATTATATCAATATATAATAATTGTTATAGACAAGGAGGTAGTTACTTGCTGCGAATTGCAATCTGCGACGATATGCCGGATTTTCTCGCACGTGCAGGCTCTTTGGTATCCTCATGGAAAGAAGATCTCGAGGACGTTATCGTTGAGCTTTTTTCTGACGGGGACTCACTTATCGACGCTCACGTTAAGAATCCGT
>JAEIGA010006652.1_pt1 | contig 17610 bp, 15 predicted proteins | sample 9270691 | NCBI WGS metagenome assembly JAEIGA01 (sample SAMN17057246, study PRJNA624740) | gut metagenome | biome: biome; isolation source: fecal sample | host: Bos grunniens | place: China: Xizang | collected 2019 | reverse complement strand
AGTCAAATTCTTCTTGAAACAGGAGAAGAAATGAAAGTAGAAGATTTATTTAAAGGAGTTGCTGTAGCAAGTGGTAATGATGCTGCTGTAGCTTTAGCTGAACAAATTGCAGGTTCAGTTGATATGTTTGTTAATATGATGAATAAAAGAGCAAAAGAATTAGGTCTTCAAAATACTAATTTTAAAAATCCACATGGACTTGATACAGCTAATCACTATAGTAGTGCTAGAGATATGAGTATAATGGCTAGAGAACTTGTTAAACATGAAAAAGTATTAGAATTTACAAGTATATATGATACTTATTTAAGAGAGAATTTGGATACAAAAATATGGCTTGTTAATACAAATAAACTTGTAAAGTTTTATAAGGGTGTAGATGGTCTAAAAACAGGATATACTAAAGATGCTGGATATTGTTTAACTTCTACAGCCAAAAAAAATGGTATGAGATTAATAACTGTAATTATGGGTAGTGAAACAAGTGAAATAAGAAATAAAGAAACAACTGAAATGTTAGATTATGGATTCGCACAATATAAACTTAATACATTATTAACTAAAAAAAGTGAAGTAGGAAAAATTGAAATAACAAATGGAGAAAAAGAAAAAATAAGTATAGTACCAAAAGAAAATATTACTTTTCTATCAAAAAAAGCAGATAAAGATAAAAACTTAACATATGATATAAAACTTAATAAAGTAAGCGCACCATTAGTAGTAGGAGATAAAGTAGGAAAAGTAATAGTATATGAAAACAAAAAGAAAATAAAAGAAGTAGATTTAACTGTAAAAGAAGATGTAAATAAAGTAAACTTATTAGACTTTTTTATAAGAAATTTAACAAAAATGATATTTGCAAATTAAAACAACAAAAAATTGTTGTTTTTTTGTTATAATTAAAGTAGGAGTGTGTTTATATGAATGAAATTTTAAAAGAAGAATTAATTTTAGCAGCAGGATGTACAGAACCATTAGCGATAGCATATGCATCGTCCATTATAAGGGACCATTTGGAAGGAAAATTAAAAAAATTAAATATAATATGTAGCCCTAATATTGTTAAAAATGTTAACAGTGTTAAAATTCCAAATACGAATGGAAAAAGAGGAATAAAAGCTGCAGCCGTAGCTGGATATGTTGCCGGAAATTCAAAACTAAAATTAGAAGCAATAAAAAATGTTGAAAAAGAAAAAATTGATGAAATCATAAAAGAACTTGATAAAGATTATGTAAATGTAATACTTGATAAAGAAAAACCAAAATTATATATTAAAGTTCAAGGATTAAGTGAAAATGATAAAGTAACAGTAGAAATTATGCATACACATACAAATATAACTAAAATTAAAAAAAATGATGAAATAATTTTTCAAAACAAAAACGATAACACAAGCTTAAATACAGTACTTGCTGATCGAAGTATACTTAATGTAAAAGATATTTATGATTTTGCACTTAAGGGAAATATTGATGAAGTAAGAGATTTAATTGAAAAACAAATTGAATGTAATTACAATATAGCAAAAGAAGGTATGGAAAATGACTGGGGAAGTAATGTTGGAGAAACATTATTAGGTGATGATTTATATCTTAATTTAATAGCATATGCATCAGCAGGAAGTGATGCTAGAATGAGTGGCTGCAATATGCCTGTTATGACAAATAGCGGAAGCGGAAACCAAGGAATGACTTTGTCAGTACCTATAATTCATTATGCTAAAGAAAAAAATATTAATCACGAAGAATTAGTTAGAGCATTAGTTTTTGCTAATTTAATAAATGTATATTTAAAAACGGGGATAGGAAGATTATCAGCATACTGCGGTGCTGTTTGTGCTGGTAAATCAGCATGGGCAGGTATTGCTTTCATTAATAAAGATTCACTTGAAGTTATAAGTGATTTAATAACAAATGGTATTGCAACAGATAGTGGAATTATTTGTGATGGAGCAAAAGAATCATGTGCATCAAAAATTGCAACATCTTTATTTTCAGGATATTTAGGATATAAAATGGCCAAGAAAAAAAGAGTCTTCCCAAATGAATGTGGAATAGTAAAAGAAAATACTGACGAAACTATTAAAGCCGTATGGGAAGTAGCAAGCACAGGAATGAAAAAAACTGATGAAATAATATTAGATGTAATGTTAGAAAAGAAATAATTTATTATTTCTTTTTTTATTAAAAACGATTATAATGTATTTTGTAGGAGTGTGAAACAATGAAATTTAAAATAGAGAAAAAAATGTTTGAAAAATATCCAAACTTAAAAGTAGGTATTATTGTTGTTAATAATCTAGATAATAATATTAATATTGATATTGAAGATTATATTAATAATGTATCAAAAGAAAAAATTGAAAAATTTAAAGATGTAGAATTAGCAAGCTATAATGTAATTAAATCATGGCGTGAAATATATAAAAGTTTTGGTGAAAAAAAAGCAAGATCAAGTGTTGAAGCATTAATTAGAAGAACTTTAAATCAAAATCCTGTAAAAAGTATAAATCCATTAGTTGATATTTATAATTTAATATCATTAAAATATGAAGTTCCATGTGGAGGAGAAGATTTAGATAAAATTAATGATGATATAATATTAGGTTTTGCAGAAGGCTGTGAAGAATTCATTTCACTAGGTGAAGATGAAGTTCAAATAGTTAATAAAGATGAAGTAGTATATAAATTTAATAATACGGTTATATGTAGAAACTTTAATTATAGAGAAAGTGATTTAACTAAATTAACAAATGATACTAAAAGAGCTGTTTTAGTTATTGAAAGTATTTGTGATGATAATTTAGATTCAGCACTAGAAGAATTAGAACAATTAGTAAAAGATAAACTTAATTGTGATACAAACAAAAAAATCTTAGACGTAAATAATTTTGAAGTGGAGATTTAATATGTATAAAATTAATAATTTACTAAATAATAATAATATAAAAATAGTTGAAAGAAAAAATAATATTTATGTTATAGAACATAATAAAGATTATTCTGTAAATCCAGAAAATGCTGTAACAACTTATTTTAGTGCTGCAATGAATATTAAAAAAAGACAAGTTTATATTGAATTAGATGATGAAAATATTACTACAAGTAGTGGTGCTATGCAGTGGTTTATAGGTGATATAACAGCAAGTTCAAATATTAAAGGTGTAGGTGATTTTCTTGGTAAGGCTATAAAAGGTTCTATTACAAGTGAAACAACATCTAAACCTATTTATTCTGGTACTGGTTCATTAATGTTAGAACCAACATATAAACATATTATTTTAGAAGATTTAAATGACTGGGGCGGTGAAATGATTATTGATGATGGTCTTTTCATGGCTTGTACAAGTAATGTTAAACAAAACATCATTATGAGATCAAATTTATCGAGTGCTGTTTTAGGTAATCAAGGTTTATTTAATTTATGTTTAAATGGAGAAGGGATTGTTGCACTAGAAAGTCCAGCACCTAAAAATGAATTAATAATTGTTGATTTAAAAGACGATCAAATTAAAATAGATGGTAACTTTGCAATTGCATGGTCTAAATCATTAAACTTTACTGTTGAAAAATCAACAAAAAGTTTAATAGGATCAGCAGTAAGTAAAGAAGGGTTCGTTAATGTATATAGAGGTACAGGAAGAATTTTATTAGCACCTCTTATGATGGAACCAACAGAAACACTAGAAAATAATCCTAATATTGTAAAAGGAAAGGAATAAAATTATGTATGATATAGTAATTTTAGGAGCTGGAACAGCAGGAATGACAGCTGCAATATATGCATCTCGTGCTGGTTATAAAGTATTATTATTAGAAAAAGAAATGTATGGTGGTCAAATAGTAAATACTGAAGTTGTTGAAAACTATCCAGGATTTCAACAAATAAGTGGATTTGATTATGCTAATAATTTATATAATCAAGTTAAAAACTTAAATGTTGATTTTGAATTTCAAGATGTTAAAAGTTTAGATGAATTAAAAAAATATAATCCTAAAACTATTATATTAGCACTTGGAGCAAGACATAAAAAACACGAAAAAATTAAAGATTTAAATGGCGTATCTTATTGTGCTACATGTGATGGACCACTATATAAAGATAAAACAGTAGCCGTAATAGGCGGAGGAAATACAGCCTTAATAGATGCTATCTTTTTATCAAAATATGCAAAAAAAGTTTATTTAATTCATAGAAGAGATAAATTTAAAGCTGAACAAAAATATATAGAAAGTCTTAATAATGTTGAAATTATATTAAATACTAACGTAATAGATTGTATAGGAAATGAAAAAATAGAAAAATTAATATTAGATAATAATCAAGAAATAGAAGTAGATGGAGTATTTGTAGCAATTGGAATTACTCCAAATACAGAAATAGTAAAAGATATTTTAAAACTTGATAATAATGGTTATATTATTGCAGGAGAAGATTGTAAGACAAATATAGAAAATATTTTTGTTGCAGGAGATTGTAGAACAAAAGAAATAAGACAACTTGTTACAGCATCTAGTGATGGTGCTATCGCAGCTTTAAATGCAATAAAGTATATGGAGGAAAAAAATGGAAATAAAAAATAAACAAGAATTCGAAGAAAAAGTATTAAATAGTAATAAAAAAGTACTTGTTGACTTTTATGCTGATTGGTGTGGACCATGTAAAATGTTAGCACCAATTTTAGAAGGTTTAAAAAACGATTATGAAATATATAAGGTAAATGTTGATAATTTACAAGAACTAGCAATTAAATATGCAGTTATGACTATTCCTACATTAATCGTTTTTGAAAATGGAGAAATAAAAGAAAAAACAGTTGGTTTTAAAAATGAAAATCAAATAAAAGATTTAATGGATTAATTGCTTTTTTAAAATCTTTTTGTTACAATTATATTGTGAATAAAAAAATCATAATAGCAAGAATATTTTAAATGTAATTTAAAATAAATTAATATGATGATAATGTCAAAGATTATCTTTTCACAAACAATCTATATCTTCTAGTGGTATAGAATAATTACTATACTAAATATTGATTTATTATAGTAATAAAGACTACTTTTAAGTAGTCTTTTTTTTTAATTTTACACATAAATTATTTTGTGATATATTTATAACGAGGTGTTAATTATGCCAGCTGGAAGTATTCATTTAAGTGTTGCTAAAATTGTTAACAATAAATTAAAAATTGATGAAAATATATTTTTTGTAGCTAGTATTGCTCCAGACTGTTGGAGACATAGTAAATTACATGGTGATAAACATAAATCACATTTTTCAGTCGATTATAATTTAAATGGTTTAGATGTTAAGATTGAAGATTATAATGAATTTTATAAAAAATATAAAAATAATTTAGAAGATCCATTTGTTTTAGGTTATTTAATCCATTTAATGGTTGATAATTATTGGAAAAAAAATGTAACCTCAAGATATCATTTTAATATTGACGGAAAGAAAAAAATAAAAACAAAAAATGGGTATTTTGAAGGAACAAATGAAGAGATAAAAAAATTTCTTCATGATAATAATGCAATATTAACTATAAATATTGTTAAAAACTTTGATATACAATTAATTAATCCTAATATTAATGTTGAATGTATTGTAGAAGAAATTGATTTATCAGGACTTGTTAAAACCATTAATTATGTTAATGAATCTAATTTCCGTATAATTAATGAAGAAAGCGATATTTATGAATTAGAAGAATTATATGAAGATGTTTTAAAATGTAGTAAATTTGTTTTACAAGAATTAGAAAATCTCCTTAAATAGGAGTTTTTTTGTTAAATATTTGTAAACTTAAAAAAATTAATATATAGTGCTATACTATAAATATAGGAGGAATAAAATGAATTTATTATTTTTAATAATATCTATAGTAGAAATAATTATAGAACTAGGTTTACTTATAAAAGTTAAAAAAAATGGTTTAAAAAAAGATTGGCATAATTTTTTAGGAATAAACATTGCAGTTTTAATTTCTGATATTATTATATATCAATTATTAGCAAATACTGCTATAGGGTTAGGTAGTGCTATAGGGGCTTTATTTGTTTGCGGATTTACTTTAATTATTAATATATTATTACTTCTTATTGGTTTTTTAATGAAACGTAAAATTAAAAAAGATAAGAAAAATTATTTTTTAACAGGTATTTTAGTTTTTATATTTAATATCGTTATTATGGTTAGTGTACCTTTATTAGTTTCTAAAATTACAATTAATAAAGGTAAAAATTATGTTACCGATTATTTAAATAAAAAATATGGTAATGCTAATTATGAAGTAGTAAATGTTTATAAGAACTATGAAAATTATGGAATGTGGGACAAATATTTATCAAGTTATTATTATGAAATAAAAAGTGATTATATGGACGAAACATTTATAGTTCAAATAGATGAAAGCCTAGAATATATAACAAGTGATTTCTTTTTACCGGTTTATTATTCTTTAAAATTTAATTTAAAATATAATCTTGAATATGATGACTGGAGTTCAGATATTAATTACAATTTTGATGAATTTAATGAATATGTAAAAAATAATTCAGAAAACAAAAATATTGAAGTTGAATATTTATATAAAGATTTTGTTGATTCATGGAATAATATTGATGGTGTAAAATATAATGAAAATTATCTAAATGAAAATTTTGGAGAAATTCCAGAATTTAATGAACTAATAAAAAAACTCGATTAAGAGTTTTTTTTATAATAAAATATCTAACATCATCATAATAGTAAACCCAATCATAGTATATAATGTCATGATATTTTTACTTTCATTAGATTGACTTGTTGGTATAATTTCAGTAATTACAACATAAATCATAGCACCAGCTGCAAATGATAAAATAAAAGGAAGTAAAATTTTAATTTTTAATACTAATAAACATCCTAATATAGCACCAATAGGCTCAACAATACCTGATAATTGACCTATAAAAAATGATTTCCTGCGGCTATATCCTTCTCTTAATAAAGGAACACTAACAGCAATACCTTCTGGTAAATTTTGAATTCCAATACCTATTGCAAGGGCAATACTATTTATAATATCACCCGAACCAAAACTAACTCCAATTGCCATTCCTTCCGGAATATTATGTAGAGTAATAGAAAATATAAGCATTATAATTCTTTTCATATTAGATGAAGTATTAATTTTATTTTCATAGTATTTATCACCACAAAATAATAAAAGACCACCCATAAAAAAGCCGCAAACTACAATCAATAAAGGTATATTTATTTCTTCAGCATATGAAATAGCAGGATTTAAAAGAGAAAAAAAACTAGATGCTATCATAACACCACCAGCAAAACCTAGCATTCCATCCATTATATTTTTATTTATTTTTTTAAAAAATAAAACAGTAGCAGAACCAAGTGCTGTAAGTCCCCATGTAAATAATGATGCTATAAATGAATATAAAACCATAATATCACCTATATATATTTTATGTATTATTTTAAATTTGTTACATTTTATTTATATTTATGATATACTTATAATAGGTGATAATATGAATGGTAGTATTGATGAAAGAATAGTTAATCTTTTAAAAAATCAAATAAAAAACAATTATTTTAAATCTAAAGAGGATCTTATAAATGATCCAATGTTTAAAAATTTTATTGAAAGTATCAAACAAAATGATGAGCAAGGCATAAGAGATGTTAAAATGGAAATTTTAGCATACTATGATGAATTATTTAAAACTAAAGAAGAACTTAGTTTAGATAATGTTTTTGACCTTGAAAATAATGCTGGTAATAATTTTGTAGAATATGTAAATGACAACAATGAAAGTTTAATTTTAGAAAATAATTTAGGTAATAAAGATGCTAAAGATTTAATACTAGACAAACAAAATGAATTAATAGCACAAGGTGATAATATTATCACAAATGATTTAGGTTTAATAATGGATGAAATAAAAGAAGAAAAAATTGAAGTTGAATTAATTAATGATGTTAAACCTGAATTATTAAATAATGAACAACAAGAACAATTAGCCGTTATTAAACAAAGTGATGTACTAGAAGATAAACAAATAAATTTTGATCCAACAAATAATTTATTTGTTGATGCTAAAACTGGTGAAAGTTTTACTGTAAATGAAAATAATGATGGTAATTATGAAATAAAATCAGCTGTATTAACAGATGATATAAAAACAGGTGTTGAAGATAAACCTGTTGTTGAAGAAGTTAAACAAGAAGAAATTAAAGAAATAAACAAGTATGATCAATTTACTGTAGCAGATTCAAAATGGACTTTAGATAATGCTAAAGATAAATCTTCTGATGATGAAATTATAAAAATGGAAACAGCTGTATTAACAGATGATATAAAAACAGGTGTTGAAGATAAACCTGTTGTTGAAGAAGTTAAACAAGAAGAAATTAAAGAAATAAACAAGTATGATCAATTTAGTATAGCAGATTTAAAATGGACTTTAGATAATGCTAGAGATAAATTTTCTAATGATGAAATTATAAAAATGGAAGCAGCTTATAATACTAAAACAAATGAAATAGATGAAAAACAAATGGTTATAGAACAACCAAAAGTATTAACATTAAAAAAAGAATATACAGGATTTTCAAGTTTATTAGTATTATGTTTAACAACTGGAATTGGAGCTATAAGTATATTTATGTATATTTTGCTTATGATAGGAGTATAGTATGAACGAGAGAACAATAGGAGATCAAATAACAGAAGAAATTTTAAATGAAAATTTTCCAACTAGGGAAATGAAAATACAACATTTAAAAAATATTAGTGATGCTATAAAATCTGATCCTGAATTAAAAGAACAATTAAAAAAAGATTTAAGTTTTTATACATCAGATTCTAAAGCTAATGAAAAATTAGAAAAATCAAAACGATTAGTTTTAACTAATGCTTTAACTAGAAGATATAATGGTTTTGCATCATTATTAGTACTTTGTTTAATTACTTTATTCTTTTCAGGTGGTTCATTATTATATATTTTAATTGTAAACGGATTTTTTAAGTAAATTCGTTTTTTTTATGTTATACTTTTTATGAAAGGAAGTAAAAATATGAAAAAAGACAAATTTTTAACAATCACTTTTTTATTAATAATTTTTTCATTACTAAGTTATTTGCCAATAAAATTTATATTATTAGAACTTAATGTTGTAACATTAGATTATAGTAATTTTAAAACTGCTCCAATAAAAGAAGGCAAAGATATAATTACAAAATTTGAAAATAAATTTAATAATATTAAAACAAATATTGAAAATAGGGTAACTAATTATTTTCCTTTTTATAGTTTTATTAATTATAATTATGCAAAAATAAATAAAATAATTAATGAAAAAAAAGGATTTAGTTTTATTGATATGAATACTAATAATGAATATATTTTTTCTAATAATGAATTTTATGTTTTAGAATCAAGTCTTAATGATAAGCAATTAAGAGAAAGATTTCAAAATCAATTAGATTTTTATAAACAAATGAATGAAATAATTCCTGTTTATATTTATTTGCCAAATAGATATGAATTTACAGGCTTAGATAATGATATAAGACTAAGAGGCAAGGAAAAATATATTGAAGAATTAAAACTTCATTTAAACGTAAAAGAATTAGAAATAAAAGACAATGCACAATACACAGAATATTTTTATCGAACAGATCACCACTGGAATAGCTATGGAGCTATTAAAGGTTATGAAGACATTATGAATATGTTAGGTTATAAACCAATGAAATTAAAAGCAAAAATGCTTGATGTTGATTTTATAGGTTCAACAGCTAAAGCAGCTGCTTTAACAAATATTAAAGATTACTTCACAATAATTGACTATCAAAGTAATATTAATATTGATATAAAAGGTTATAAACCAAAAAAAATAAAAGAAACAAAAGATATTTTTTATGATCATTATGTTTCATATTATAATGGAATGTTTGGAGAAGTAATTTATAAAAATAATAAAAATAAAGAAAATTTATTAATTATATCTGATTCATTCGCATGGCCAATAGATGAAATAATAGCTAGTCATTTTAAAAATACACATGTTATTAATGTAAGATATGATAGATTTATTAATGAAAATCTAAATTTCAAAAAATATGTAAAAGAAAATAATATCGATAAAGTATTAATATTAGGTGAAACTCAATCAACATTATTTGATGCATATAATTATGATACTAAAAGAAAGATAATGGGTGAATAGTATGACATTTTCAAGTTTAATTTTTTTAACATTATTTTTACCACTATTTTTATTAAGTTATTTTGTTATTAAAAATAGAAAATACCGTAATTTTGTAATTTTAATTTTTAGTTTACTATTTTATGCATGGGGAGAACCTGTATATATTTTCTTAATTTTATTTTCTATTTTAGTAAATTATCTATTAGCATTACTTATTGATAAAAAAAGAGAAAAAAAATATTTAATATTAGCTGTTGCTTTTAATTTAGGATTACTTATTTATTATAAATATACTAATTTTATAATTGATATTTTTAATATTAATATAAAAGATTTTAATGTTATTCTGCCAATTGGAATTAGTTTTTATACATTCCAAATTTTATCTTATGTAATAGATGTTTATTATAAAAAGGTAAAGGTTCAAAAAAATATATTTTATTTAGGATGTTATATAACATTCTTTCCACAACTAATTGCTGGACCTATTGTTAGATATGAAACAATTGAAGACGAACTTTCTAATAGAAAAGAAACTTTAGAAAACTTCCAAATAGGTATTAGAAGATTTATAACTGGATTAGGTAAAAAAGTATTAATTGCTGATAATGTAGGATATATAGCTACACAAGTATTACAACTTGAAGCTACTAGTTATGGATTTATTGGTGTTATATTTGGAATGTTAGCTTATTCTCTTCAAATTTATTTTGATTTTTCAGGATATTCTGATATGGCTATAGGACTTGGAAAAATGACAGGATTTAATTTCCTTGAGAACTTTAATTATCCATATATAGCAAAAAGTATTACTGATTTTTGGCGTAGATGGCATATATCTTTATCAACATTTTTTAGAGATTATGTTTATATCCCATTAGGAGGTAATAAGAAACGTCATATTTTAAATATTATGATAGTATGGTCATTAACTGGTTTATGGCATGGTGCTAGTGTAAACTTTATAATATGGGGTATGTATTATGGATTACTACTTTTAATTGAAAAATTATTCTTAAATAAATATTTAAAAAAGGCTCCAACAATAATACAAAGAATTTATACACTAGTTATTGTAATGATTGGTTGGGGTATATTTAAAGTAACTACATTTAATGAAGTTAAAGATTTATTTTCTAGTATGATATTCTTAAATGGACTTGGAGATATCAAAATAATTTCTTTAACTGGAGTATTTAATTTTAAATATCTTTTATCATTTATATTAGGACTTATTTTATCAACACCAATTATGCCAAAATTAATTAAAAAAATAAATAATCAAGTATTAGTTGATATTGGTTATATTTTAATTTTTATACTTTGTATTATAAAAATTGTTGTTAGTAGTTATAGTCCATTTATTTATTTTAGGTTTTGAAAAAAACCTTTTTTTTTATAATTGACCTGACAAGGTGTCAGTGTTATAATTAACAATGAGAGGATGATACAATGCCATATAATGCATTTTATAAATTAGAACAAAATAAGCAAAATATTATCTTGAATCAAGCTAAAATAGAATTTTCTAATTATCTTTTTGAAGAAGCTTCCATAAATAGAATAATAAAAGAAATAAATATACCAAGAGGTTCTTTTTATCTATATTTTAAAAATAAAGAAGATTTATATTTTTATATGTTAGACACTGTTTTTGAAAAAAATAATAATATTTATAAAGAAAAATCATTAAAACATAATAAAGATATTAAAAAAATCTTTATTGATTTATTTGAACATGCATTGCAACAAACAGAAGAAAATAAAAAATTGATAAAAAATATTTTTATTAATTTTAATACTAATCATGCATTAAAAATGCTTCCAATTAACAAAGATAAAATGGTTTTAAAATTAGAATTATTTGATTTTTCAAAATATGATATCAATGAAAATGATAAACATCTTATAATTCATATTATTGATACACTTTTAATACAAAGTATTTCTTTCGCTTTTAAAAACATAGAAGAAAAAGATAAGATTAAAGAAATCTTTATTAAAGAAATTAATATAATATTAAATGGAATAGAAAGAAGGATTATATGATAAGAATATTTAAATATCTTAAATCATCATTTATTTCAATAATTGTTATTGTTGGATTATTAATACTTCAAGCATCTTTAGATTTAAAACTTCCAGATTATACTTCTAAAATTGTTAATGTTGGTATACAACAAAAAGGTGTTGAAGATGCAGCAAGTCTTGTTATATCCAAAGAAACAATGAAAAATATTTCTTACTTTTTAACAGAAGAAGAAAAAGAAATAATAAATGATTGTTATAAATTAAATAAAGTAGGTAAAACTGATTATAAATTAAATAAAAAAGAAGAAATATATACTTTAATAGAAGATAATAGAAAAAAAGCTAGTGAAATTCTGTTAGAGCCATTTATGATTCTATATACATTAGAAAATATGGATAATGAAGAATTAAAAGTAAAAGACGGCGTTAGTCCACTTCATTTTTTACCATTACTTAGTGAAAAAGATAAAAAAGAAATTCTTGATAAATTAGATAAAATACCTGATTCAACTAAAATGCAAACGGCAATTTTAAGTGTACTTAATGAATATGAAAAAGTTGGTATTGATATTAATTCATTTCAAATTAATTATATTTTAAAATCAGGATTTGTTATGCTTAGTGTTGCTTTTTCAATTATGATTGTAGCTATTTCAATAACATTTTTAGGTTCTAGATTAGCAGCAAGATTAGGTAAATCATTACGTAGTCAAATATTTAGAAAAGTAATGAGTTTTTCAAAGACTGAAATGAAAACATTTGGAACGGCATCTCTTATTACAAGAACTACAAATGATATTCAACAAGTTCAAGGTATTATTGTATTTATGATGAGAATTGTTGTTTATGCACCAATTATGGCATTTGGTGGAATTATTAAAACATATAATGCTAGTAATTCATTAATATGGATTGTTGGTATTGCTGTAATATGTTTATTTACAATGGTTGGAACATTATTTTTAATAACTATGCCTAAATTTACAATGCTTCAAAAACTTATTGATCGTTTAAATCAAGTTTCTCGTGAAATATTAACAGGTATTCCTGTAATTAGAGCATTTGCAAATGAAAAATATGAAGAACAAAGATTTGATAAAGCTAATACTGATCTTACAAAAGTTAGTTTATTTGTAGATAGAACAATGAGTATTATGATGCCAACAATGATGCTTATTATGAATGTTGTAAGTGTACTTATTGTTTGGATTGGTTCATATCAAATTGATAAAGGATTACTTCAAGTTGGAAATATGATGGCATGTATCCAATATTCAGTACATATTATAATGTCATTTTTAATGATGTCTATGCTTTCAATTATGCTTCCAAGAGCTAATGTATCAGCTAAGCGTATTATGGAAATCATTGATACTGAAAATGTCATTCAAGACCCTTTAAAAGCGCAAGCTTTAGATAAATCAAAAAAAGGTGTTGTAGAATTTAAAAATGTTTGCTTTAGATATCCAGATGCTAATGAAGATGTTATGACTGATATTTCTTTTGTTGCAAAACCTGGAACAACAACAGCCTTTATAGGTTCAACAGGAAGTGGTAAGTCAACATTAATTAATTTAATACCTAGATTATACGATGTAACTGAAGGTATCATTACTGTTGATGGTGTTGATATAAGAAAAATGAAACTTAAAACATTAAGAGATAAAATAGGATTTGTACCACAAAAAGGAATTCTATTTAAAGGAACAGTAGAATCAAATATAAAATATAAAAGTGATAATATTACTAATGAAGAAATGGAAAACGCAGCAAAAATTAGTCAATCTAAAGAATTTATTAATAAACTAAATAAAAAATATAAATCTGAAATCGTTCAAGGTGGTACTAATGTATCAGGAGGTCAAAGACAAAGACTTTCTATAGCACGTGCTATTGCAGCTAATCCAGACATTTATATTTTTGATGATTCATTCTCAGCACTTGATTTTAAAACAGATGTTACTTTAAGATCAGAATTAAAAGAAGTTACAAAAGATAAAACTGTTTTAATCGTAGCACAAAGAATTTCAACAATTATGAATGCAGACAATATTATTGTTCTTGATGAAGGAAAAATTGTTGGAATGGGAAAACATAAACAATTATTAAAAAATTGTGAAGTTTATAAAGAAATAGCATACTCACAATTAAGTAAGGAGGAGTTATAATATGCCAAAACCTCCAATGGGAAAAGAAATGGGAAAAGTTAAAGACTTTAAAGGTACATTTAAAAAACTAATTAATTATATTAAAAATTATAAATTAAGTTTAATTATAGTTTTATTATTTGCAATATTATCAACTGTATTTTTTATTGTTGGTCCAAATATTTTAGGTGATGTTACAACTGAAATATTTAATGGAGTTGTAAAAAAATTAAATAATACAGGAGAAATTAATTTTAGTTATGTTAATAAAACTTTAACTATTTTAGTAATAATTTACGTTTTAAGTAGTATTTGTAGTTTTATAACAAATTTCATAATGAATACTATTTCATGTAAAATTTCATATAATTTAAGAAAAGAAATTAGTGAAAAAATAAATAAATTACCAATGAAGTATTTTGATAAATTTACACATGGTGAAATATTATCTAGAATTACAAATGATGTTGATACATTTAGTATGAATTTAAGTCAAGTATTAAGTCAATTTGTATCAAGTTTTGCAACTATAATAGGTATTATAATTATGATGATTAAAATTAATAGTAATTTAACTATTGTTTCATTATTAATTTTACCTATCTCAATTTTAAGTATGGGCTTTATTATGAGTAGAAGTCAAAAACTATTTACAAGACAACAAAAAAATATTGGTAATATAAATGGTGTTGTTGAAGAAATATATGGTGGTCATGATGTTGTTTCAGTATTTAATGCTGAAGAAAAAGCTATAGCTGAATTTGAAAAATATAATGATCTTTTATATGATAGTGCATGGAAAAGTCAATTTATATCAACATCAATGCATCCACTTACACATTTTATGGGTGATATAAGTTATGTTGTTATATCAATTTATGGTGGAATTTTAACTATTCAAAATAAAATTCAAGTAGGAAACATATTATCATTTTCACAATATGTTAGAAACTTAAATCGTTCTGTTAGTGATTTAGCACAAATATCAGCTTTACTTCAACCAACAATAGCATCAGCTGAAAGAATTTTTGAATTTTTAGATGCTGAAGAAGAAGTAAAAGATACTTTAAAACCAGTTAGTATAAATAATATTAATGGTGAAATTGAATTTAAAAATGTTCATTTTGGATATAATGATGATAAAGTTATCATTAATGATTTTAATGCTAAAATTAAAAAAGGACAAAAAATTGCCATTGTTGGACCAACAGGAGCTGGAAAAACAACAATAGTTAAATTACTTATGAGATTTTATGATATCAATTCAGGTTCAATTTGTATTGATGGTCATGATATTAGAGATTTTAATCGTTCTGATTTAAGAAGTTTATTTGGAATGGTACTACAAGACACATGGTTATTTAATGGTACTATTGAAGAAAATATCAAATATGGTAGATTAGATGCAACAAGTGAAAATGTTAAAGATGCTTGCCGTGCAGCAAGTGTTCATCACTTTATTAAAACATTACCAGATACATATAATATGGTTATAAATGAGGAATCTGATAATATTAGTCAAGGTCAAAAACAACTTTTAACAATTGCTAGAGTTATCCTTGCTGATCCTAAAATTTTAATATTAGATGAAGCAACAAGTAGTGTTGATACTAGAACAGAAATTCTAATTCAAGAAGCTATGGATAAACTGATGGAAGGAAGAACTTCGTTTATTATTGCTCATCGTCTTTCAACAATTAAAAATGCTGATTTAATATTAGTAATGAAAGATGGAGACATTGTAGAAACTGGTACTCATAAACAATTACTTAAAAAAGGTGGATTTTATGAAACATTATATAATTCACAATTTGAAGAAACAGAGGAATAATTCCTCTTTTTTTTTGATTTTTAAAATGGTATAATAAAATAGAAAGTAGGTGTAAAAATGCTAGATGCAAAGCATAAAAAAATGATTGATTATGCCTTAATATTTAATATTGTACTTATGATAATTTATTTTTTACTTTTTGTAGATGATAATTTATTCTTTATCTCTATAATGACAATATTTGGTCTTACAACATTAAATTTATATAATTTTAAAAAATTAGATTATCAAGTAGATAAATATGATAAGGCTAAATTTATTATTTCAGGTATTTTTTTATTAGTATTTAATACTATATCAGCTATATTATTATTCATTGTTGCATCTAAAATAGATGAATCAAATAGTAATATAACTAGAGGTTCTCCTATTGAAAAAATAGATCCTGAAATAAGAAAACTTGATATATTATTAAAACTTGGTGTTGGAATGGTAATTGTTTCTGGATTAATTTTTTCAACATCAACATGGGATTATATTGATGATATTCTTAAAATGATATTATTAATTGTAATCGGGGGAGCTTTCTTAGGTTTATCAATATTTAGTGATCAAAAATTAAAAATAGAAAAAACAACTAAAACTTATTGGTTAGTTGGAATGAGTTTCTTATTTTTTGCATTTTTATCAATTGGATATTTTGGACTTTTAGGAGAAACATTTAAATTTGGTGGAGTAGATGAAGATTTATTTATAGGTTCATTATTAATATTTACATCTTTATTAACTTTTGTAACATACTATAAATTTAAAAATGATTTATATTTAAATTCTTCAGTTATATTAATAATCTTAGGTTTATGTTCTATTTTTGCTAATTTTGGTCTTGATTTTAATTATGTTTTAATCGGGGTTAATATTGCATTATTAATATTATTATTACTATCAAATAAATTTAAAAACATGATAGAATTTATTGTTAAATTTTTTATTGTATTTACAATCTTATATTATGATAATATTGATAGTTACTTATTAATTGGTATTAATCTAATTATCGTAACTTTTATGACATATATATTATCTTTTAACAAAAATTCTAAATTAGCACCATTTATATTGATTCTTAACTTTATAATTGCTGCTTGTGAAATGAATTTTGATTTTGAATTAGGGGTACTTTTAACTTCAATATTAGTAGCTGGATTCTATATAATGTTAATATTCTGTAATTATAAAGAAAACAATAAAGATAGTTATAAAATATATCAAATATTACAAAATATAGTATATTTATATACATCTTTTATCTTATTAGATGAAGAACCTAAATTTTCTATTATTGGTACATCATTAATTTTATTATCATATGTTGTATATATATTATTTGATAAAAAGAAAGATGAAAAATTTGATATTGAATTATATTCTGGACCATT
>JAEIGA010006651.1_pt1 | contig 17611 bp, 11 predicted proteins | sample 9270691 | NCBI WGS metagenome assembly JAEIGA01 (sample SAMN17057246, study PRJNA624740) | gut metagenome | biome: biome; isolation source: fecal sample | host: Bos grunniens | place: China: Xizang | collected 2019 | reverse complement strand
CAATTTTATGCTCTAAATATTCTTCTATTTTAGTGTTTATTTCTACTCTCATAATCTCACTTCTTTCTCCAAGGAAAACTCTTTTCCCATCAAAAACTCCCAGTTCATCCAAACTGGGAGTCTCTATCTTTTCTATGTACGATTTAAAATTCATTCTCTTCCAAATATTTCTGAATATTGGATGTATTCACATATTTTTTAGCTACACCATCCTGCACTACTACAAATGTTGGTGCCTGACGAACTCCAAACTGTTTTGTCAGTTCAGGATTTTTTTCTGCATCTACAAGCTCATATTCTTCGTCAGCAAGCATCATCTTAGCAACTTTGCAATTTGGGCAAGTAGCAGTTGTAAACAAATATTTACCATCTGCAGGTTCTGTACTTTCTTTTTTTGCAGCTTCCACTACTTCTACATTAAGTATAGTTGTCTTCTCTGCAGAAGTAAATCTCTCTGGCACATCACCATTGAGAACATCATATACTGTACGGTTTTTGTATTCCTGCAATTTACCATCATTCCAGTTCTGTACTGGACGATAATATCCTGTAATACGGCTGTATACTTCTGCTTTCTTACCACATGTTGGACAGGTAAAGTGTTCACCCGCAATATAACCATGTTCCTTACATACAGAATAGGTTGGAGACAATGTATAGTATGGCAATTTATAATTTTCTGCAATCTTACGAACTAACGTTGCAGCAGACTTCCAATCTGGCATTTTTTCTCCTAAAAATGCATGGAATACGGTACCAGAAGTATATAAAGTCTGTAATTCATCCTGAATATCCAATGCATCAAAAATATCATTTGTATAATCCACTGGCAAATGAGAACTATTTGTATAGTATGGTGTATCACCTTCTTTGCCTGCTGTAATGATATCTGGATAACGTTTTTTATCATGTTTTGCCAAACGGAAGGAAGTAGATTCTGCTGGTGTTGCTTCCAGATTATACAAATCTCCATATGCTTCCTGATAGTCCGCTAATTTTTCTCTCATATGATTCAGAACATCTTTTGTAAACTGCTGCGTTTCTTCGGATGTCAAATCTTTCTTCAGCCATTTTGCATTCAGACCAGCTTCGTTCATACCAACCAAACCAATAGTGGAGAAATGGCTATTAAAACTTCCCAGATAACGTTTTGTATATGGATACAAACCTTCGTCTAACAATCTGCTAATCACTTCACGTTTGATATGCAAAGAACGTGCTGAAATATCCATCAGACGGTCCAAGCGCTGATAAAATTCTTCTTCATTTTCAGACAGATAAGCAATTCTTGGCATGTTGATGGTAACTACACCAACAGAGCCTGTACTTTCTCCAGAACCAAAGTATCCACCTGTTTTCTTACGAAGTTCACGCAAATCCAGACGCAGACGGCAACACATACTTCTTACATCACTAGGTTCCATATCACTGTTGATATAGTTCGAGAAATATGGAGTACCATACTTCGAAGTCATCTCGAACAACATACGGTTGTTTTCTGTATCAGACCAATCAAAATCAGAAGTAATGGAATAAGTAGGAATTGGATACTGGAATCCACGACCATTGGCATCCCCTTCAATCATCGTCTGGATGAATGCCTTATTCACCATATCCATTTCTTTCTTACAGTCTTTGTATTTGAAGTTCATCTCTTTACCGCCAACAATTGCAGGTAATTCTGCCAAGTCATCTGGCACAGTCCAGTCAAGCGTAATATTGGAAAATGGTGCCTGTGTTCCCCATCTGCTTGGTGTATTTACCCCATAAATAAATGCCTCGATACATTTTTTAACTTCTGTATAGGATAAATTGTCTACTTTAACAAATGGTGCAAGGTAAGTGTCAAAAGAAGAAAACGCCTGTGCACCTGCCCATTCATTCTGCATAATGCCAAGGAAGTTTACCATCTGGTTACACAACACGCTCAAATGTCTTGCAGGTGCAGAAGTAATCTTGCCTTCGATTCCGCCAAGACCTTCTTTAATCAGCTGTTTTAAGGACCATCCTGCGCAGTATCCAGTCAACATAGACAAGTCATGAATATGAATATCTGCATCTCTGTGTGCCTGTGCAATCTCTACATCATAAATCTCGGTCAGCCAATAGTTTGCAGTGATTGCTCCTGAGTTACTTAAAATCAGACCACCTACGGAATAAGTAACGGTGGAGTTTTCTTTTACTCGCCAGTCTTCTACATTCACATAGCTGTTTACGATTTCTTTATAATCTACAATCGTAGATTTCATGTTACGAATCTTTTCTCTCTGTTTACGATACAAAATATAGGATTTGGCAACTTCTGCATATCCACAATGAATTAAAACGTTCTCTACGCTATCCTGAATGGATTCCACGCTAACTTTACCATCTTCAATCTTTGCCTGAAAATCAGAAGTCACACGAAGTCCCAACATATCCAACATATCTTGTGTATATTGCTTATTATTTGCCTGAAAAGCTTTTTCGATTGCTTTTGTGATTTTATTGATTTGAAATTGTGCGATCTCGCCATCGCGTTTAATTACATGAAACATAGTTCCCACAACCTTTCTCTAATTTGGAAAATGTCGATTGCCTAAGCTTTCTTTTTCCTTTGTAAATCTTTTTTGTAAATCTTTTTTTAATCTTCCCCCCGCTCGTGCGTGTATGTTTATACTATCAAACCATCTATCTCCTGTCAACGCAAAAGGCACTATATATTGTGTACTAATTTTGTACAAACACAATATATAGTGCCTCTTGACATTTATTAAACTAAGTTGTACGCATCCATCGGTACATATGCCTTAATGGATACGCCTTCTGCCAAATACTCTTCTTCGATAATTCTACCGTAAATTCTAAGTTTTGTCAATTTCGTCATTTGATCATAAGGATAAATTCTCTCGATATAGACGTGACCTTCCACCAAAACCTGGTCTAAAAGTGTTTTTAATTCGTCCAGACCTTCTCCTTTTTTAGCAGAAATATTCAACACATAATCTGCCTGAAAATCTCTTAACTGCTCCTTATCCACACACAAGTCCTGTTTATTAAAGAGCGTAATAATCTTTTTATTGGAAACGCCAAGCTGTCTAAGTGTCTCATAAACCACATACATATGGTCATCACGCTGTGGATTCGACGCATCTACGACATGCAAAATAATGTCGGCATATTTTGCTTCTTCCAATGTACTTTTAAATGCTTCGATCAAATGGTGTGGCAATTTTCGGATAAATCCTACTGTATCCGTCAGAAGAATCTGCTGTTTTCCTGGCAAATCCAAAACCCTTGTCGTTGGGTCTAAGGTTGCAAACAATTTGTCTTCTTCTAACACACCAGCTCCTGTCAGCGTATTTAAAAGCGTAGATTTTCCAGCATTCGTATATCCTACAATCGCAGCTACTTTTGTCTGGCTCTTATCACGCTGTACGCGAATCAAATCTCTATGTTTTTGCACTTCTTCGAGCTGTTCTTTCAGCCAGCTGATTCGATTGTGAATCAATCGTCTGTCTACTTCCAGTTTCTTTTCCCCTGGACCACGTGTTCCGATACCACCACCAAGACGAGAAAGAGACGCTCTCATACCAACAAGACGAGCTGCTCGATATTTCAGCTGAGCCAGCTCAACCTGAATCTTTCCTTCACTGGTTCTTGCTCGTTTCGCAAAGATATCCAAAATGACCATGGTACGGTCCATGACTTTACATTCTAATTCCTGTTCCAGATTGTTCATCTGCGCAGGACTTAACTCATCATCACAAATAACACCCGTTGCATTTAACTCATAAATCAATGCCTTTAATTCTTCAATCTTTCCTTTTCCAAGATAAGTTCCTGGATGAATCGATTCTCTGCTTTGCATCATAGTCGCAACGGTAACTGCACCAGCAGTTTCTGCTAATTCTTTTAATTCCAACAGCGACTGTGCGGTATCTTCCGATTCATACGTCTGTACTCCCGCAAGAATAACACGTTCTATTGGTTCTCCCATTTCGTACATATAATTCGTTCCTTCCTACCTTGTCGAGAGAAATTCATTTTCTCTCAATGCGTCCTCATCATCGGGATATTTTTCCAAATAACTTGCCATTTTTTCCTTGGCAATCTGAAATTCTTTCTTATATTCATAAGCTACAATTTCATTATATAACAGGCCTTGCAGTTCCTCTTCCTTCCCTACCAAAAGTCCTGCTTGAATATGTTCTAGTGCAGCATCATAGTTACCTTCATAAATATCACACTGCGCAAGTCCATTATAGGCAACTGCCTTCTTCTTGCTTTGTTCCAAATAATTCTGATACATCTTTCGTGCATTGGAAACATCTTCTAATTTCAAATAAATTCGCCCCAAAAGCAAGGTAGATTCTTCAAAGCCTAACTGTCTTGAAATCACAAGTACTTCTTTTGCCTGGGTATATAAGCCTTTATTTTCATAAATTCGGCCTCTATGGTAATAATCCTCTGCCGTTTGTGGCATCAATTCCAACGCCCAATCCAAATATTTTTCCCCTTGCGAACTCTTTCCTAGATTGGCATACAACTGATAAATATTGATATAAAGGTCATAATCCTTACAATCACGCAACGCGCGATCAAAATCTTTTTGGGCATTATCAAAGTCTTTCATTTCTAAATAAACTTTTCCTCTCAAAAAGAATGCCTGCACATTTTCAGCATTATCTTTCAGCATATCACTATATACCGTAACTGCCTTTTCCAATTCTCCTGTCATAATTCGCATCTTAGCAAGATAAAACATGACATCTTCTTTAAACTTTGGATGATTGCCATCTAAATTGTTTAAACTTCTCGAAAATGCAGCGATAGCTTCTGGATATGCCCCTTTTTCCATCCACGCAATTCCATATCCTCGATAGGCTTCTGCAAGAAGTTCTCCCGATTCAATCAATTGCTCAAAATAAGAAAGGGCAGAATCATAATTTCCCTGCTCTATCGCCGTTATCCCTTCTTTATAACATCTGTCTGCTTCTTCATTCCCTCCGCATCCAGCAAAAAGGAGTAAAAATCCAGCCAGTATCATCCATTTCATCTTCATTACTGAACCAATTCCTCTTTATCTATTACATTCATTACTCGGTTTATCATTTCTGTACAAATTACATCCGTCTTAGCTTCCACCATAATACGAATGACTGGTTCTGTGCCACTTTCCCGAACCAAAATTCTGCCTTCCTGACCTAATTCCTGTTCCACCTGTAAAATGACATTCTTTATCGCTATATTCTCACGAAAAGCAGCTTTATCCGCCACCTTTACATTTTTCAAACATTGCGGATACACAACAACCTCTGATGCAAGTGCATGAAGTGACATCTGTTTATCTGCCATAACCTCCATCAGCATCAGTGAAGTTAAAATTCCATCTCCAGTTACCGCATATTTTCCAAAAATAATGTGACCCGATTGTTCTCCTCCAAGAAGATAACCGTTTGTCACCATATTTTCAGACACATATTTATCGCCAACCGCAGTTTTTTCATATTTTATGCCAATTCGTTCCAGCGCCTTATAAAGCCCCAAATTAGACATTACCGTTGTAACAATGGTTTGTTGTGGCAACGCTCCTTGTTCCATCAGGTATTTTCCACATACATACAAAATCAAGTCCCCATTGATTACATTGCCCCTGTGGTCCACTGCAATACATCGATCCGCATCACCGTCATAGGCAAAACCAACATCCAAACGATGTTTTCTCACATAATCCTGCAATGCTTCGATATGGGTCGAACCACAAGTTTGATTGATATTGACACCATCTGGCTCATGATGAATCACATACGTTTTGGCCCCCAATGCCTCAAAAACGCTTTGTGCAAGCGAAAAAGCACTTCCATTCGCACAATCTAACCCTACACGATACGCACAAAAAGAATGTGTTGGAATCGAAGTCAAATATGTCATATAGGATTTTCTTCCAACCGAAAAATCCACCACACGCCCAATATCTTCTTTGCGTGCGAGTGGAATCCTCGGTTGTTCTTCATCTAAATAATGTTCGATCAAACATTCAATATACGACTCTAATTTTTGTCCTGTAGCATCGATAATTTTAATTCCATTGTCATAAAACGGATTATGACTCGCAGAAATCATAATTCCGCAATCAAAAGACTCTGTACGAACCACATAAGAAACACTTGGCGTGGTTGTCACATGTAGTAAAAATACATCCGCCCCAGAAGCAGTCAAACCTGCCACCAGCGAAGACTCAAACATATAAGAGCTTCTTCTTGTATCTTTTCCAATCACAATCTTTGCTCGGTGTTCTTGCCCATAATACCAGCCCAAAAAACGTCCTACCTTATAGGCATGCTCCACCGTCAAATGCACATTCGCTTCTCCGCGAAAACCATCGGTACCAAAATATTTACCCACTTTCCTGACCTCCTGATAAAATGATTCTTTTATCTTTGGTTTTCTATGGATAAGATATCTATCATATTATGAAAATAATTTACTTTTGTATACACCTGCATCAATCAATTCCTGAATCGCTTTGATTACAGATGCTTTGTCTTCTTGATACGTTACACCAAACCACTGGGAATCGGTACGCAAAACTTTCACACTTGCCTTACCTTCTTCCAAAAGAGAGCCAATCTTACTTGGAAGCAGATATTCTTTCTTCAAATCTCCATCGGAAATACCTTCAAGAAACAGTGAAAAACCTTCCTCTAAAGTCTTTAAAAATTCCGGCTGAAATCCCCAGATGTTCATGGAAACCATACATTCCAAATCCATCTGCACTGCATTTCCTTCAGAATCTCTCCCTTTGGCAATTTCACCATCCTGCACAATTTCATACACTTCGGTAATCTTGGTCAAATGAGACTGGGCATCCACATGACAATGACCTCTTGTAACGCCTCCGTTCTCACTCAGCGTATTTTTCAAAACAAAACCTGCCATGCAGATATCATTAACACCCTCTTTTGTTTCATGTTCTGAAACGAGATATTCATGAATTTTTACAAACGCATCTTTTCCATAATAGTCATCTGCGTTAATAACGGCAAATGGCTCTTTTACTGCATCTTTACAACACAACACCGCCTGAGCCGTTCCCCATGGCTTTGTTCTGCCTTCTGGCTTTTGAAAACCTGCTGGCAAATCATCTACAGACTGGAATACATATGCAACTTCCGTAATCTTTTCGATACGTTCCCCAATGATTCTTCGAAATTCGTCTTCCAAATCTTTGCGGATAATAAAAACAATTTTATTAAAACCAGCTTCCAATGCATCATGAATGGAATAATCCATAATGATTTCTCCATTTGGTCCCACTGGCGCTAACTGTTTAATGCCCTTGCCAAAACGACTTCCCAATCCTGCTGCCATAATTGCCAATGCTGTTTTTTTCATTTTGTATACCTTAAATACCTTTCTTATGTTCCCTAAAACACTTGCAACAATCCATCTCGGAATATTTTTAGTTTTCTTCCTGCATGTTTGCCAGTTTTGCAGCCTGATCTGCTGCAATCAGACTATCAATTACTTCTGCCAAATCACCATCCATAATGTTATCCAAACGGTGAAGTGTTAATTTAATTCTATGATCCGTAACACGTCCCTGTGGGAAGTTGTAGGTACGAATCTTCTCGGAACGGTCTCCTGTTCCTACCTGGCTTCTTCTAGCCTCTGCTTCTGCATCGTGGCGTTTCTGAAGCTCTAAGTCATACAAACGAGCACGCAATACCTTGATTGCCTTATCTCTGTTCTTTAACTGTGATTTTTCATCCTGACAGGAAATTACAATACCTGTTGGAATATGTGTCAGACGAACCGCAGAGTCTGTTGTATTTACGCACTGTCCACCGTTACCAGACGCACGGAATACGTCAAACTTACAATCGTTCATATCCAATTCAAAGTCAATTTCTTCTGCTTCAGGCATAATCGCTACGGTAATTGTAGAAGTATGGATTCTTCCACCAGATTCTGTTTCTGGCACACGCTGTACACGATGTACACCACTTTCGTATTTCAAGCGGGAATATGCCCCATTTCCATTAATCATGAAAGTTACTTCTTTAAAACCTCCGATTCCGTTTTCATTCAGAGACATCATCTCTGTTCTCCAACGCTGGCTTTCTGCATATTTCTGATACATACGATAAATTTCTGCAGCAAACAAAGCAGCTTCATCTCCACCTGCACCTGCACGAATTTCTACGATTACGTTTTTGTTATCGTTAGGGTCTTTTGGAAGCAGAAGAATTTTCATTTCTTTTTCCAATTCTTCAATACGTTTCTTCGCGTCAGACAATTCTTCCTTTAAAAGTTCACGCATTTCCTCATCAGATTCTTCTTCCAACATCATGATACTTTCTTCTACGGTATCCTGACAGCCTTTGTATTCTTTGTATGCATCTACGATTGGCTGTAAATCGCTCTGTTCCTTCATCAAACGCTGAAATCTTGCGGTATCATTTGCAACACCTGGTTCATTTAATTCGCTCAGAACTTCTTCCAAACGAATCAGCAAATCCTCCAATTTGTCAAACATGGGGGAATCCTCCTGTCTTATATTAAAAATTTATTCTATGAGTAACCTATTTAAAATTTAAAAATGTTTTCTACCAATCGCAACGCGATCTAATCCCGCCAAATCTTTTTCGATGCGTACATCCTCATAACCATGTGCCAAAAGCAATTCTTTTAAGGCATCTCCCTGGTCATATCCGATTTCAAAGCAAAGGAAACCGCCAGCCCTCAAAAATTCTCCAGCCTGTTTTACAATCTCCCTGTAAAAATACAAACCATCTTCTTTTCCATCGAGAGCAATTCTAGGTTCGTGTTCACGTACCTCTGGCATCAATCCTTCAAGTTCCGCCGTTGCAATATAAGGTGGATTCGATACAATAATATCATATGTCCTATCTGACATTTCTTCCACCTTAGAAAATAAGTCGCTTTCGAAAAATTCTGCATTCGTTCCCAAACGTTCATTATTTTTTCTTGCAACCCACAATGCATCTGGTGAAATATCCACACCAACACCTGTCAAATTCCACTGCTTATATTCTGCCAAAAGACTCAGCAAAATACATCCACTTCCTGTACAAACATCTAAAATCTTCATATTTGGTTTTAAACGCTTACTTACTTCGTCCACCAAAATCTCGGTATCAAATCTTGGTGTTAATACATTGGAATTTACATAAAATTCATATCCCATAAACCACGCACATTCTGTGATATGTTGTAATGGGATTCTTTGTTTTCGTTTTTGAATACATGCTAAATATGTTTTAGCATGTTCTTCTTCTATTTTATCATTTCCATGCAGAAAATAATAGCTTTTTTCTATTTTGAATACATGTTCCATTAAAATCCATGCATCATAGTCGCCATCTGGCACATTCGCCTCCTGCAACTCTTTTTTTCCGATTAATAAAAGTTCACGAAGCGTCATTTTTCCAGCCCTTCCTGATATGCTCTCCAATCAAAAACAGCCTCCACTGCGCAAATCGCAACTTCTACCATATCAGCCTCTGGTTCTTTTGTGGTCAATCTCTGCAACGCAAGACCAGGTTTACTAAGCAAGGATACCACTGGATGTTCGCTGTTTCCAGCCCAGCGAATCAGTTCATAAGAAACACCTGCAATCACTGGCATCAACAGAATACGAACCAAAACGCGAAGCCATGGAGATGATACGCGAATGAACAAGAAAAAGATAACACTTACAAACATAACAAACAACAAAAAGCTTGTTCCGCATCGTTTGTGTTCCTTGGAACTTTTCATAACGTTTTCTACATTCAGTTCCATACCTGCTTCAATACAATTGATACACTTATGTTCTGCTCCATGATACATAAATACACGCTGAATATCTTCCATCTTAGAAATCAGCACAATATACAAAAAGAAAATCAACAATCTGGCACACGCTTCCGCAATGCTAATAATTGCTTCCGAGTCTGTCACTGTACGCAAAATGCTCGCGATAAAATAAGGAAGCACAATAAAAAGTCCAATCGAAAAACAAATAGAAACTGCCACCGTTGCATACATTAGCATTTTTTCATGTTTTTCTTTTTTATTTGTATCTTCTTTTTTTACATCTTCTTTTTTTACATCTTCTTCCTCAAAAAAGCTTGCTGAGTACGTCAAGCACTGCATCCCCACAACCAAAGATTCTACAAAAGAATACATTCCTCGAAGAATCGGAAGACGCCAGATTTTTTTGCCCTGCGCCCAGCTTTTACATGGTTCTATCTTTGTTACAATTTCTCCATTTGGTTTGCGAACAGATACGGAATACTGATTTTGATGACGCATCATAATTCCTTCCATAACCGCCTGACCACCTATGTTTGATGATTTTGACAATTGTCTTCCCTCCCTATTTTTCAAGAATTTACACCTAAAGGTTTATAGAAAAACAGGTTGAGATTTTTCAACCTCAACCCGCCCAATCGTCTTATTTTCTTATTTAATACCGTATTTTTTATTGAATCTGTCAATACGTCCACGAGCAGTAGTAGCTTTCTGCTGTCCTGTATAGAATGGATGACATTTAGAACAAATTTCAACGTGAATAGATTTTTTTGTGGAACCTGTAACGAATGTGTTACCACAGTTGCATGTTACAGTTGCCTGATAATATGTTGGATGGATTCCTTCTCTCATTATTTTCACCTCTTCAAAATTATTTTATCTATGTTGTAATTATTGGAATAACATATATAATTACAGCTATTTCGTACCTATTTAATCAAACAGCTTACTCAGTATAGCATATGTCACATAGAAATGCAAGTTCTTTCCTTTATTTTTATGTGATTTTATGTAGCTAATTTATCATAAAATTTTTTGTTTTTTAATCTGTGCGATTACTTCGCTATTTGTCTTTGTATTGGCAAATAAATTCAAAATATTTTCTGCTGCATCGTCTGCTTTCAGACCATTTAATGCTTTTCGCATTGAAAAAACAGCCTCTTGCTCCTCTACACTCAACAACAAATCTTCTCTACGAGTACCTGACTTTGCAATATCAATCGCTGGGAATACACGTTTCTCCTGAAGTTTTCTATCAAGTACCAATTCCATGTTACCTGTTCCCTTAAATTCTTCATATACTACGTCATCCATCTTACTTCCTGTATCTACCAATGCAGTTGCAAGAATCGTCAGACTTCCACCCTCTCTCATATTTCTGGCAGCACCAAAAAATCTCTTTGGCATATGAAGGGCAGCAGGATCTAAACCACCAGACAAAGTTCTTCCGCTTGGTGGCACAGTTAAGTTGTATGCTCTCGCTAAACGAGTGATACTGTCAATGAAAATTGTTACATCTTTTTTATGTTCTACCAAACGTTTTGCACGTTCGATTACCATCTCGGAAACTCTCTTATGATGGTCTGGCAATTCATCAAATGTGGAATAAATAACTTCGACATTTTCGCCCTTAATCGCTTCTTTGATATCTGTTACTTCCTCTGGTCTCTCATCAATCAATAAGATGATCAAATGCATATCCGGGTTGTTCTTTAATATAGATTGTGCTGCATCTTTTAACAAAGTAGTTTTACCAGCTTTTGGTGGGGACACGATCATACCACGCTGTCCTTTTCCAATCGGACTTACCAAATCCACGATACGCATCGCTAAACTTCCGCCTGGTCGTTCCAGACGCAGTCTCTGATTTGGGAAAATAGGGGTCATGTCTTCAAAATTATATCTTTTTACACTTTCATTAGGGGAAAATCCATTGATTGAAGTCACATAGAGCAATGCCCCAAACTTTTCGTTCTGGGTTTTTACCCTTGTACTTCCGCGGAGAATATCTCCAGTCTTTAAATTGAAACGACGAATCTGGGACGGCGAAACGTAGACATCGTTTTCTCCTGGCAAATAGTTGTCGCTTCTGATAAATCCGTATCCGTCAGTCAAAACTTCCAAAATACCACAAGCCTCGATTCCACTATCTAACTGTCCAAATTCTGCTTTCTTTTCTTCGATTTGTTTTTCTTGTTCTTTTTCTGCTTCTCTTGTATCTTCTGCAACCATTCGCTCAACTAATTCTTCTTTCTTTAGGGCTGAAATTCCTTTCAATCCCCTAGCCTTTGCAACTTCTTTCAATTGTGTGGCTGATAAGGACTCATATTTAGCTCTCATATATTTCCCTTTCTTCGTTTAGAACAGATTGCCCGGAAACTCAATCTATCTTTAGCCTATCATTCGATTCAAAATTTGTCAATATTTGAAAAGAAAAATAGAAAACGGAGTTATTATGTCGAAAGATGGACCAATTGCTTATCCATCACTTGATGCAATAACTCCATTTCATTGAATTTTTCAGACACTGTATATTTAATTACAGCATTATTTTACTTTTCCACAGCACATAAAACAAGAAAAAAAGTTCGTATTATTTCGACAAGAGTTACTAAACAGTTCCACAAAATAAAAATATCATACAAAATTCAAAAGTATTTCTCACGACAAACGGATTATTTACAAAAAACATCATAAAAAACAAAAAATCCCTTGATAACAAGGGAAAAATGAATGCGGCCAGTGGGACTCGAACCCACACGGTTACCCACTGGCACCTAAAACCAGCGCGTCTGCCAATTCCGCCATAGCCGCAAAAGTATTGATTTTACAAGGAAATTCCAGAAGCTCGCTGGTATTTTCTTATTTACACCACGCTGGTTTCGAGAAAAAAGCTACACCAACGCGTCTGCTCATTATACTAGCACAGAAAGATTGCTTTTTCAAGTATTGTTTTTATTTTTTTCAACACTAAAAAAGGACTGTAGACTTGCTACAATCCCTTTAAATGTCATAATTGCATACAACAGATTACATTTCGTAATACCCACAAAATCTCATTAAGATTGTTGCCAACTGTGCTCTGTTTGTGCTTCCTGTCGGTTCCAAATCGTAAATTGTTACTCCACCTACTACAGTTTCAACACCACTAATTAAACCTGCTCCAACAGCCCACTGCATAGCTTCGTTTGCGTAATCACTTACATTATTGTAACCAACATAACCTGTGATGTCTGCACTAACTGTTATATCGTAACCTTGCATTTCAGCATATCGATATAAGAACACTACCAACTGCTCTCTGGTCACGCTGTCATTAGAACCAAATTTGGTAGGATTTCCGTTAGAATCGGTATAACCAGTTGTAATCTTTGTATTGTAAGCCCAGTTTACGGCATCTTCATACCAAGAACCAGATTCTACATCATCAAATACGTTTGTTGCTGCATAGTCTGTTACTTTTGGAGAACCAGATAAACGATACAAAGTAGTTACCATCATTGCACGGGTCATGTTATCGTGTGGTTTGAAATAACCTGCATTCCCAGACATCATTCCATTTTCATAGACAAACTTAACAGACTCTACAAACCAATCCGTTTCCAAAACATCCGCAAATATATCCTTTATTTCCGGCTCCTTTTCTATACCTGTACTATTAAAATGCATTGTCGCATTCATAAGAGGTTCATTGGATGTACTAACGGAAATGGTGTCCCATTCCTCTTTGCTTCCACCATAGTATACATCTGTCAACGCTTCACATCTATTAAATGCATACATATCAATACTACCCACAGTGGATGGAATGAAGATACTCTTTAATTGTTTACATCCTTGAAATGCATTGTGCCAAATACTAGTCACACCAGATGGAATTTCGATGCTCGTCAGATTTTCGCAATTAACAAACAATTCACTATAAATATTTGTAATGCCACTTGGAAGTGTAACATTTGTTAAACTACTACATCCTCCAAATGCATATCCTCCAATACTGGTCACACCAGATGGAATTTCGATGGAAGCTAAACTTGCACATTCTGCAAACGCACCCCCTCCAATCTGTGTAACCTTTGATGGAATTTCTACCTGCACCAAATTTTTGCAACCTTGAAACAAAAAGGAACTAATGCTGGTAAGCGTTTCTGGAAGTTTGATGTTTCTTAAATTTTCACAACCATAAAACACATCTTCTCCGATAAGACTGACACTAGATGGAAGTTCTATATTCGTTAAGCTTTCGCATCCCTTAAATACCGATTTTTTGAGTTCTATAAGGTTTTCCGGAAGTTCTATACTTTTTAAACTTTTACACCAAGAAAATGCTTCACTATATATCGTTTGTACACTATTTGGAAGTTCTATTTTTGTTAAGCTCGTACACTGAGAAAATGTATAAGGCGATACCTCAAGGATATTTCCTAAAATTTTTACACTGTACAAACTCGTACAATAAGCAAATGCCTTTGAACCAATATAGGTAACATTTTCTGGAATTTCAATACCTCTTAGTCCATCACATTGATAAAATGCCTCTCCTCCAATCGCAGTAACAGTATGAGGAATTTTGATATTCGCTAACTTTGTACATTTAGCAAATGCGCTATTTCCAATGCTAGTCAAACCTTCTGGAAGTTTTACACTTTCTAAATTCGTGCATTGATAAAAAGCATCATTTTCAATGATTGTCACCGCAGCAGGAATTTCTACCTCCGTCAAACTAATGCATCCCGAAAACACACCCGCAAAAATTTTTGTAATTCCAGATGGAATTCGAATCTCCGTTAATCCCGTACATCCATAAAATGCACTATTTTCAATACTTGTAACACTCTCTGGAAGTTCGATACGTTCTAATTTGACGCATCCGAAAAATGCACTATATCCTATACCTGTAACACTAGAAGGAATTTCTACATGAGTTAACTTTAAACATTCATAGAATGCTCCAGGTCCAATCGTCACAACCTGCTTTGGAATCACGATACTTTTCAAACTTTTACAGCTATGAAATGCGCTCTGTTCAATGTTAGTCACACTATCCGGAAGTTCGATATACTCCAAATCTTTGCAACCCGCAAAGAAATTTTCTCTTATGCTGGTGAGCTGAGCCAAAATTTCTACATCCACTAAACTTCTACATTCAGCAAATACTCCAACACCAAGATTTGTAGCATGTTCCGGAATATTTATACTTGTCAAACCAATACAGTAAAGGAAAGCTTCTGCTCCAATACTTGTCACACTTGCCGGAAGTTCCACGCTTTCCAAACTGATACAATGGCTAAATGCATGATGTCCGATACTCGTCACACCTTCTGGAATTTCTACACTGACTAAATTTTCACATTCATAAAATGCACTTGCCCCAATACTTGTGACACCTGGTTCAATCACTACCTTGGTAATATCCTCAATGTAACTCTCCCATGGACTGCCATCTTCCATATCCCCGTTTCCCCAAATCGTCAACACACCATTACCATCATACGACCACTCTACCACAGAATTTTCATCCACGGTAGCAACATGACCACCATTATCTTGCACAGCCGCTATATCTTGCGGAGATATTCCTATCAGCATAGCACTTGCAAATGCCATTTTCCATATCTGTTTCCACTTCATCGTTCCACTACCTTTCTTCGTATCCAAAGTAAGCTATGCTCTACAACTAGATTTTATAATACTGACAAAATCTCATAAGAATCGTAGCAAGCTGCGCTCTGGTTGCACTGCCCTGTGGTGCCAAATCGTAAACAGTTACTCCATTTACATTAGATTCCATACCACTAATCAATCCAACACCAACAGACCACTCCATTGCTTCTTTTGCATAGCTACTTACCTGTTTTGCATTGAGAAGTTCTGATAAATCGCCACTCTCAGTTGTGCTCAAATTTCTGCTCTCTGCGTAACGATACAAGAACGTGGCAAGCTGTTCTCTTGTTACAGAATCATCCGTTCCAAATATGCCACGATCTGGGTATCCAGTTGTAACGCCAGTATTATATGCCCAGCAGACAGCATCGGTATACCACATATCTGCATGTACGTCAGAAAATGTATACAGAGCAGTATAATCTGTTACTGCTGGTTCTCCTGCCAGACGATATAACGTAGTTACCATCATCGCACGGGTCATATTGTCATGTGGTTTGAAATAACCTGCATCGCCAGACATCATTCCATTATCATATACAAATCGAACGGAATCTACAAACCAATCGTTTCCAAAAACATCTTGGAAGACCTCTGTTATATCCGTTTCAACGTCTCCGCCTGTGCTGTTAAAATGAATCGTCGCCTCATCAAGACCCCAATTTTCAGAACCAATGGAGATGGCATTCCATTCTTCTTGTGTTCCACCATAATATACATCTGTTAAACTTTCACATACTCCAAAAGCTCTATCCCTAATACTAGTAACACCTGCTGGAATTTGCACCTCTGTCAAATTTGCACACAAATAAAATGTATACGGTTCAATACTTGTCAAAGCTTCTGGCAATGCAATCTTTGTCAAACTTCTACAAGCATAAAATGCACTACTTCCAATACTCGTAACACCAGATGGTATTTTTACACTTACTAAACTGTGACAATCTTCAAATGCCCTGCTCCCAATACTAGTAACGTTTTCTGGAATTTCAATGCTTGTCAAGTTGTCACAATACTGAAATGCACCTGAACCAATACTGGTCAAGTTCGATGGAAGTTTTATATTTTTCAGATTTCTACACGATTCAAATGCATACTCTCCAATCATCGTAACACCAGATGGAAGCTGGATACTCTCCAAATTTTCGCAATAATAGAATGCATAATTATAAATATGTGTAACATTATTTGGCAATTTTACACCTGTTAAATTTTTACACCCATAGAACGTATAGTATGCAACCGCAGTAACACCGGATGGGATTTCGATGCTTGTTAAATTTTCACATCTATAAAATGCATAATTACCAATACGAGTCACACCCTTTGGAATTTCCATCGCTTTTAAGCTCTTGCATCCTTTAAATGCACTATCTCCAATGCTTGTAATACCATTTGGAAGCGTGATACTTGCTAAGCTTTCACATCCATCAAATGTTCCTTGAGAAATACTTTTCATACTACTTGGCAATTTTACCGTTGTCAAACTACTGCAGTTCTGCAAAACATACATTCCCATAGTTACCACGCTATCTGGAATTGTTATCTCAGTTAAACTACTGCAATCACTAAATACATAGGACTCGATATTGAGCATGCCCTCTGGCAGTTCTACACTTGCCAAACTTTTACACCCCTTAAAGGCACCCTCTTCAATAGTAGTAATCGTGTCAGGTATTTCTACACTTACCAGTTTTTCACAACCCTCAAATAATTCTTCGCCAATCGCAGTCATACTGTCTGGAAGTTCTACTGAGGTTAAACTGGTACAGTAAGCAAAGGCTCTCCAACCAATTTTGGTGACACCATCCCCAATTTTCAAATCCGCCAGATTGCTGCACCCATAAAATGCATACCTTCCAATGTCTGTTACTCGATATGGAATACTAATACTTTCTAAACTAGCACATCCTTCAAAGGCATTCTTTCCTATACTCGTAACTTTGTTTGGAATTTTTATGCTCTTTAAACTGGCACAATTATAAAATACTGTCTCACCAAGACTCGTAAGATTCGATGCCAATTTGACATTTTCCAAACTGCTGCATTCTGCAAATGCGCTATCTCCCATTTCAGCAACACCAGACGGCAGTTCGATACTTTTCAAATTACTGCATCCCAAAAAGGCTCTTTCTCCTATACTTGT
>JAEIGA010006650.1_pt1 | contig 17612 bp, 15 predicted proteins | sample 9270691 | NCBI WGS metagenome assembly JAEIGA01 (sample SAMN17057246, study PRJNA624740) | gut metagenome | biome: biome; isolation source: fecal sample | host: Bos grunniens | place: China: Xizang | collected 2019 | reverse complement strand
TGAAAGCATCTAAGCGCGAAGCCATCTTCAAGATGAGTCATCTTTTGAGGGTCGTGGGAGACTACCACGTTGATAGGCAGGAGGTCTAAAGGCAGTAATGTCAAAGCCGACCTGTACTAATAGCCCGACATCTTCCTCTGTTTGTGGTTCGATGGATGTGCTACAGTTAGGAAGTTAACTGGCACAGAAAGTCGGATATAGAGGATAAGCCAAGAAAAACGCGAGAAGCACGTCAGATAGGCTCGAAGTGATTGAGATCGCGTTAACTTTTCTAAGAAACATATTGTGGCGGTTATAGCGGTGAGGATCAACCTCTTCCCATTCCGAACAGAGAAGTTAAGCTCACTAGCGCCGATGGTACTGCCCCACCAGGTGGGAGAGTAGGTAGCTGCCACTTTTTTTATGGGGGTATAGCTCAGTTGGCTAGAGCACCTGCTTTGCAAGCAGGGGGTCGTCGGTTCGACTCCGACTATCTCCACAAAAAAGACCTGACTTGAATAAGTCAGGTCTTTTTTTATATGCAATGTCAGATTCTTGGCAGACCGTAATTTCTGTCTCCGTCCAGTTCTGATTCGATCTTCAGAAGACGGTTGTATTTGGCTGTGCGTTCAGATCTGCTTAATGATCCGGTTTTGATCTGACCGCTATTTGTAGCAACAGCAAGATCTGCAATGAATGTATCTTCAGTTTCTCCTGAACGATGAGATACAATAGCCTTATAACCGTTTCTTTGAGCCATTGAGATTGCATCGAGAGTTTCGGTGAGAGTTCCGATCTGATTCAGTTTGATCAGGATAGCATTTCCGCAATTCATCTCAATTCCCTTTTCCAGGAACTTGACATTAGTCACGAAAAGATCATCTCCGACAAGCTGGCAACGGTCTCCTATTTCTGCTGTGAGCATCTCCCATCCTTTCCAGTCATTCTCAGCCATACCGTCCTCAATAGAATCTATAGGGTATTTGCTGATTAATTCTCTCAAGTATGCTACCTGCCCCTCTCTATCAAGCTGTTTAGCCCCAGGCCCTTCGAATACTGTGTAGTCGTAGACTCCTCCTTCATAGAACTCCGAACTTGCACAGTCAAGCCCCAAAGTAATATCCCGACCTGGAACATATCCTGCTTTTTCAATTGATTTTACAATGAGACTCAATGCTTCTTCAGTTCCTGAGAGTGCAGGAGCAAATCCACCTTCATCCCCGACTGCTGTGCTATAATCTTCCTCTGAAAGCACATTCTTTAAAGTATGAAACACCTCTGCACCCATCCTGAGACCTTCGCTGAATGATCTAGCGCCTATAGGTCTGATCATGAACTCCTGAAAAGCTATTGGTGCAGGACTATGCGAACCACCGTTTATAATGTTCATCATAGGTACAGGAAGCACATTTGTGTTTACCCCACCAAGGTACTTATAAAGAGGTAAGCCCATGTAATCTGCTGCTGCATTCGCAACAGCAAGTGATACTGCAAGAATTGCATTAGCTCCAAGACGAGATTTGGTCTCAGTCCCGTCAAGTTCAATCATCTTCAGGTCAATGCTTCTCTGATCCAGGGCGCTCATTCCCTTCAGAGCATTGGCGATCTCAATGTTGATATTATTGACTGCTTTAAGAACTCCTTTGCCAAAATATCTCCCTGCTTCCCCGTCTCGAAGTTCCAGTGCTTCATTAACTCCTGTAGATGCGCCAGATGGTACTGATGCATATCCTATATGTCCGGATTCAAGTATAACTTCAGCAGCAACGGTAGGTGTGCCGCGTGAATCCAAGACTTCTCTTCCGTATATATCTTTGATCTTCATAATATCTAATTTAGAATAATTCAAAACAAAGATAATACCTTTATTTTAATAATCAAATACTCTGCAAGAAAAAAGCACGTGATTCAATGAATCCGTGCTTTATATTATATGGAGAATTTCCGTATTACATATCGTGCCATTAATCCGAATCCGTATCCGGCGAGGATGCCGACGATTGTGCCGACTATTACATCGCCGAGGTAGTGGCGGGCGACGAAGATGCGGCTGATTGCTACTAAGGAGGCCCAAATCAGCATCCAGATGACATAGGCTCTGCCCCATGGGTTCGGTTTCTGACAGGTAGGGAAGAGGCGGGTATCCAGTTTCAGACCGATGATTGTGCAGACTGCCATTCCAAAAGCGTTGGCTGCGTGTGCTGAGAAGAAACTGAAGCTGCGTCCACCGTGCTCAAGGATGTGTACTCCGTTGGCGAGCATGAATTCATCGAAGGCAGGCCTTACTCTACCGACAAGGTCTTTGATGAGGTTTGATGACTGATCGCAGAAACCGAAGGTTGCAAGTGCCGCCAGCGTCATGATGAGGCCTTTCTTCCAACCGAGGCGCCAGATGAGCAGGGCTACTATTGCAACATACATCGGGATCCATACCGGGATCATGGAAATGAAGGCCCATACCGGATCGGTGAGCGGAGTGTGCCAGCTGTTGATGATCAGTGTTACCTGCTGGTCCAGGTGGTGGATTGTCTGCCAGAACATAAAAACTTCCTTATTCTACATTGATGATAGTCTCGTTTTCTGATCCGGGGAACAATACTGTCACTGCTTCTTCTGCTTCAGGTTCTGTGTGGAGAGCATTCCAGAGCATGTCCTTGAGTTCCTTGATTCCTTCCTGTGTGAAAGAAGAAATAAATACGTGTGGGATGTCTGTCGGGAGCTGTTCCTTTATCTCGCTCTTGAGTTGGTCATCGAGCATGTCTGACTTGGTGATTGCGAGCACGCGGTCTTTTACGAGAAGTTCCGGGTTGTATTCGCGGAGCTCGTTCAGGAGCACCTCATATCCTTCGCGGATGTCGTCCTGATCAGCTGCGACCATGAACAGGAGTATGGAGTTGCGCTCGATATGTCTTAGGAATCTCATTCCAATGCCCTTTCCTTCATGTGCACCTTCGATGATACCAGGGATGTCGGCCATCACGAATGACTTGTCGTCGTAGTAGCTTACGATGCCGAGGTTAGGCTCGAGAGTGGTGAAAGGGTAGTCTGCTATCTTTGGCTTAGCGGCAGATACAGTAGAAAGTAAAGTTGACTTTCCGGCATTAGGAAAACCTACAAGTCCTACGTCAGCAAGGAGCTTGAGCTCGAGAATGAACCATCCTTCCTCGCATGGCTCGCCTGGTTGAGAGTAGCGCGGGGTCTGGTTTGTTGCTGTCTTGAAGTTGTTGTTGCCAAGACCGCCACGACCTCCCTTCACGAGTATTCTTTCCTCATGCGGTTCTACCATCTCGAAGAGGATCTCACCAGTCTCTGCGTTCTTGGCTACGGTTCCGAGTGGAACGTCAAGGTAGATGTCCTCTCCGTTCTTTCCTTTCTGAAGCTGGCCGCTGCCTGATGCACCATGCTCTGCCATGATGTGCTTGCGGTACTTAAGGTGGATAAGTGTCCAGAACTGCGGATTCGCTCTGAGGATGATATGTCCTCCTCGTCCGCCATCGCCTCCGTCCGGACCACCTTTCGGTACATATTTCTCCCTTCTCATGTGGGTAGAACCCGGACCGCCGTTACCTGAACGGCAATATATCTTTACGTAGTCTATGAAATTCGAATCCGCCATAATAATTTCTCTTTATTGTTTGATGAAATTCCTGATGAAGCGATAATGATGCCTTTATGAAATTTCGGCTGCAAAGATAGTCAAATTCACCGATATACGAAAACAGCCCTCAGTGAGAGGGCTGTGTAGGTTTTTTAGAATTTGTCCATTACGTCGAAGATACGGGTCTGAACTTCTTCTATTGTGCCTGTACCATTAATTTCGTGGTATTTTTCTACCTTTTTGTAGAAGTCGATTAGAGGCTCTGTCTGGTTGTGGTAGGTGACGATGCGGGTGTTGATGATCTCTTCGCTTGCGTCGTCTGCTCTTCCTTCCTTGAGGGCGCGTCCCTTGATTCTCTCCATGATCATTTCGTCAGGAATCATGATGGACACTGTTGCAGTCACAGATTCAGAAGTCTTTGCGAGGATTGTATCGAGCGCTTCTGCCTGTGGAAGAGTACGTGGGAATCCATCAAGAAGGAATCCGTCAACTCCTCTAACTGTCTTGAATTCATTTTCAATCATTCCCTCTACGACTTCGTCCGGCACGAGGCAGCCCTTTTCAATGAGCGCCTTTGCCTGAAGTCCAAGCTCTGTCTCTGCTGCGATTTCTTTGCGGAGAAGGGCTCCTGTAGAAATGTGGTGCAGGTTGTATTTTTCAACCATTGCAGTGGCCTGGGTGCCTTTTCCGGCGCCTGGAGGGCCAAATAGGATATAATATTTCATTGTTATATGTGGTTATTCTTATCGTTAAGTTCAGGTATTACTCATCGAGGATGTAGATGTCTTTATAGTTGCGGCCGTATTCATCGTAGTCGAGTCCGAATCCTACGATGAAGTCGTTAGGAATTTCAAGACCTACATAATCGAGCTTAATGTCTTTCTTATAAGCATCAGGCTTGAGAAGCATGGTGCAGATCTTTGCTTCAGCTGCGCCTTTTTCAAGAAGGATCTTTTTGAGTTCGACGATGGTGTTGCCAGAGTCTACTATGTCCTCCACTACAATCACTCTTCTTCCAGTGATGTCTGCTGTGAGGCCCATTGCCTGCTTCACCTTGCCAGTGGTTTCGGTACCTTCGTATGAAGTGAGCTTTATCGAGATGATCTGGCAGTTGAAGTCGAGTCTCTGCATGAGTTCACCCATGAACATGATCGATCCGTTGAGAACGCAGAGAAGAATAGGAAAGTCTTCGCATCCTGCGAAATCCTTGTTGATGTCGGCAGCTACGTCGTCGATAGCGGCTGAGATCTTCTCATAAGGTATGAATGTCCTGAAGGTCTTGTCCTTCAAAGTGATTTTTTTCATGCGAACATTTTTCTATTATCATACAAATTTAGCAAAAACTATAAAAAAAAGAAAAATCTGCTGTTGTTTTTGGGTAAAACAACACTTATGTGCACACCAGAGCATAATTTTGCTGGAAAAGTTGAATAGTTATGAGGAGAGTGATTGCAGTATTGGTCCAATGTTTTCTGGTTTTGATACCAGTTCGCGCACAGGAGAATCTGAGTAGTGAGGCTATAATGGCTTTGCTCGGAATTGCAGATATCGCAGATGCTGACCAGTACGAAATCGAGAGACTTTCGGACCTTTTGGAAAAGCCGCTGAAGCTGAATATGGCATCAACTTCGCGATTGTCATCCAGCGGCTTGTTTACAGCCTACCAAGCAGCTTCAATAATTGACTACAGACTCAGGCATGGTGATATATTGTCTTATGCAGAACTTTCTTTACTTGATGGGTTCACAGAGGATTATGTAAGGCTTATCAAGCCTTTCATCGATCTGTCTTCCGCTGATCTGCCATCTGTCAACGTTTCGCGGATGCGTCATGATCTTCATGTAAGGAGCGGTGTCAGTATGGATGAGTCAGGTAAATGGAATTATGCGCTGAAGTATTCTCTGGAATCTTCTGAAGGTATTTCCGGAGGGATCGGCATGTCTCGCCCTTCCTCCGCTGCTGGAGGCCTACCTGATTCGTTTTCGGGTAGTGTTGAATATGTTGCCCGGAATCTTCCGATTAGGTTGATTGCCGGAGATTTCAATGCCCGATTCGGCCAGGGACTAGTCCTATGGAACGGAATGTCGATGAGCGGGCTCTCATCGCCTTCCACTTTCATGCGCAGAGCCTCTGGATTTTCGCGTTCATCCTCATTTACAGGGAATTATGCTATGACAGGACTGGCAGGAAGTGTGTTGCTCAAACGATTGATATTTAATGCTTCTGTCGCATTTCCAGGAATCATGTCCGATATGACTCCACCAGAAAAGACCACAATACTTCCTATGATGAATCTGACCTTGAATTTCAGGAACGGACAGGCAGGAGTTACGCATTATATGGAATTCCGGGATGCTATAGCGGATATGAAGACTTCTGTAGATATAGCTTGGTGTTTAAGTGGGACTGATGTCTTTGGTGAGCTGGCTTATGATTGGAAAGGAAAAGTGCCGGCCGGGCTTGCAGGCGTGTCGTTTCCTGTTGGTGAAACTTTGAGGGGTGCTGCTATGCTGAGGATATATCCATCTGTCTATAATGCAGAAAGGAGCGGTGCACAGAGGAGTTCTACAAAATGTTCAAACGAGTATTCAGTCACTCTGGCAGGGGAGTATCTAAGTCCGAACAGGTCGCATTCTGCTACCTTGTCAGCTGATATGGCTTATTTCCCTGAGGCTAAGTCGAAGTCTTCCGCTGATGACTATCAGGTCAAGGTGCTTGCATGTTGGCATTGGGAGGGGGAAATAGTTGCGCTTAAGATGCGGCTTGGTGAGAGAATCAGAAGCTGGGGATATTCGTCAAGAACAGATTTCCGGACGGATATTTCTTTGCCTTTGGAGAAATTCGTCTTGAATCTGCGTGCCGATCTTCTTCATTGTAAGTCTCTGGCCGGACTTGTTTACTGTGAGGGTGGATATTCCACAGATCCGCTTTCTGCATATTTTCGAGCCGGCGTCTTTATAGTTGATAATTGGGATGACAGGATATATGTATATGAGAGGGATGCTCCAGGTGGATTCAATGTTCCAGCTATGTATGGTAGGGGACTATGGACAGCAGCTACAGCCTCGTGGAAGCATTCCATGTGGCTGAAACTTTACGCCAGAGCATCTTTCACGGCGTATCCGTTCATGAGTGAAGGAAAGAAAAAGCCCGGCCGAGCCGAGCTTAAACTTCAATGTATATTCTCATTCTAGATTTTAGGGATCTTGATCTTCATTCCAGGCTTGATGTTGGATCCGATGCCGTTGAAGTCCATGATGTTCTGGGCACTTACGCCTGGGAACTTCTTGGCGATGAGGTAAAGTGACTCTCCGTCCTTTATGACGTATTCAGTGTAAGGAGCGTTTGGATCTACACTCGGGTTGCTCTTCTGCTGGGTTGAAGTTTCTGTCGAAGTGGTCTTAGTTGTGGCAGCAGGTGCGGCACTCTTACTTACAATCAGCTTCTGTCCTATACGTATGTTGTTACTGCTGAGATTGTTCCACTGCTTGAGCTGAGTCACTGTCACGCCATATTTCTCAGCGATCTTCGAAAGTGCGTCACCGCTCTTGACTGTGTAGGTTGTGCCTCCGCTTACTGCTGCAGGAGATGTCTGTGTCGTGGTCGTCTTAGTTGTTGACGTTGATGAAGATGACGCTGCAGGTGCGTTTCCTCCACGATAGATGATGAGTCTTTGACCAACACGAATGTCGTTGCTCTTGAGGTTGTTCCATCTCTTGATTTTCGCTACGGTTGTGCCGTAACGGATTGCAATCTTGCCGAGGTAATCTCCGCTCTGTACTCTGTAGGTAATCTGCTCTCCGTCTCCGCCTTCCTGGATGCTCTTCAGCGTCACAGGGTTGAAATACTTGTCTGCCTTGTGTCTGTAGATCGAATCCTCATGCTCGATGAAGGCATTGGTGTACTGGTAAGGAATTCTGAGAATGTATTCCTTGCTGTTACCAGGGATGATTTCATGCTTGTACTGCGGGTTGAGATTCTTCAGTTCGTCAAGTGGAACTCCGATAACTTCGTTGACTTGCTTGAGGTGAAGCATTTTGTTTATCCTGAATGTGTCTACCGGAGTTGGAAGTGCCACAGGTACAGGCTTGATGCCATGTTCCTTGTAATATCTCATTGTGTAGAGTGCTCCTACAAAAGCCGGCCCGTAGCCACGGGTTTCTCTTGGGAGATATGGATAGAGATCCCAGAACTGTCTGCTGCCACTGCGGCGGATTGCTTTGTTCACGTTTCCTGCACCACAGTTGTATGAGGCGATGGCAAGATTCCAATCTCCATAAATCTCGTATGCGTCCTGAAGGTACTGTGCTGCTGCTTCGACGGCTTTATAAGGGTCTAGGCGTTCGTCAACGAATGAGTCGATCTGAAGGCCGTAGATCTTAGCAGTTGAATACATAAACTGCCACATACCTTTGGCGCCTACTCTTGACACTGCGAGAGGATTCATGGCAGACTCGATTACTGCCATCGCCTTGAGTTCCTCCGGCATGTTGTATCTGTCGAACACTTCATCGAAATATGGTTTGTAGTACTCGTAGAGGCCGATGATCTTACCGATGCTGCTCGGCATCTTCTCAGAGTATTTGATGATGTAGTTCCTCACCACACTGTTGTAAGGAAGAGAGATGAATGAACTCATCTTAGTGATCCTGTCTATATATACGGAGTCGGGAACATTGGATTCGAATTTTACAGAATCCATATCATAGAGGTCTTCCTCGCTCTGGCTGACTAGTTTCTGGACATACCATACATTAAGCAAGCTGTCAGAAAGTTCTGCTGTGTATTCTTCAGGCAGGAATGTGTCCTGGTTCTTGAGCTCGCTATCAGCATAGAGAGTAAGGAGTTCGCTTGCGAGGCTATCTGTGTACTGCAGTTCCGCTCTTGCTTTTACGAGCTCGAGTGTAAGCGAATCTATTACGCTTTTAAGCTGGACGTTTTCCTGTTTAAGCTGGGTCTTGTTCTGTGCGGCTGCGCTCACTGAAAGCATAGCAACCGCGATTAGGATGGTTGTTATCTTTTTGGTTTTCATAATCTTTAATAGGATCAGAATCGAAGTCCGACTTTAAATCCGAAGGCGTTGTCGTTATACCTTGTCGGAGCTGATGTGTGTATGGCATATGCGTTGTCCGGAGGTATGACCGCAGGACCTATATTCATAGTCAAGTCGTCAGTTACCTCAAAGTCGTGCATATATGCGAAGACGTTTGCATCTATGACCTGCAGCAGATAGAATGCTGCTGTGGCAACGATCGAGTAGTCTCGGTAGCGTCTGTATGCATCTCTATAGTATTTTGCAGTCTCGCCATTAATCGGACTATCGTTGTCAGGAAGAGAAGATTCTCCGTATATCCTTTTGAATCTCTTGTAATTTGTGTGGTTGTTTGTCAAGAAATAGACAGAACCCATGAGACATCCCCAGTAGATAGGGACCTTGAAGAGTTCTCCGTTGTATATCTGTCCGAGTCCTGGAAGAAGGGCAGAATACAGCGTCGCTCTGCCAGGAAGAGGATCGTTGTCTGTCTCATAGCTTATTACGCCGTCGAGAAGCGATCCCCAATATACGAGTCCGGCTCCTGCAAGAAGCCATGTTCCCATGTTTTTGGCCTTAGTGTTCAGAACAGGTGCCTGATGAGGATACTCCTTACCATATTCGTTTTCAAATGCGAGCTTTGCAGCTTCAAAGTCAGCAAGTGCCTTCTTGGACTTCTTGTATTGGTGAATCTTGTAGCCTCCTGTTCCTGCGAGCGCTCCTATTCCTCCATAGATGATAGGAAGTTTCCAGTAGTCCTTGTTGTAGATCTGGGCTGTTCCCGGCATAATCACGGAGCCGGCGAACATTGTTCCGATTTCGATCGGGTGCTTATGCGCAACGCCGCCCGCCCAGTCCTTGAACGAGAAAAGCTTGTCTGTAGTATCTGTCCTGGCAGTGGAGTCGCCTTGCTCGTTGTAGGTTTGTGAGAAGGCTTCTTCCTTGAACTGAGCTTCACTTCTTGTGGCGAAGGCTGTAAGGCAGACTATAAGGGTCAATATATATTTATATACTCTTCTATGCATTATATCAGTGTCAAGCAGATCAGAACTTTGACTCCTCAAGTGCCTTGAGGAATTTTCTGACCTCATCGTCGGATGTGAAATGGATTGTCATCGTTCCCTTTCCTCCGTTGCTGCGCTTGAGGCTTATGTTGTTTTCAAAATATTTGCCTACGATCTCAAGAACCTTGAAGTATTCATCAGGAAGGTCCTGCTCGTCATTGCCCTGCACCTGCTTCTTTGGCTCTGTCATCCTCTTTATCTTTTCTTCGAGCTGGCGTACCGACATGTCGTTCTTGATGACTTCGTCGCAGAGATGCTCCTGAAGGACCTGGTCGTCCACTCCGAGGAGTACCTTTGCGTGACCTACGCTGAGGAGACCGACCTTAAGGTCATGCTGGATCTTTGCAGGGAGCTTAAGGAGGCGGAGATAGTTGGTCACTGAAGCGCGCTTCTTACCGACTCTGACTGCCATCTGCTCTTGTGTGAGACTGCATTCCTCGATGAGACGCTGATAACTCATCGCTACTTCGATAGGGTCAAGGTTCTCTCTCTGGATGTTCTCCACTATGGCCATCTCGAGCATTCCCTGATCGTTGGTGTCTCTGATGTATGCCGGCATCATGTCCATGCCTGCAAGACGTCCTGCCCTGAACCTGCGCTCGCCGCTGATGATCTGGTATCTTCCGTCAGTTTTGCGACGAACGGTGATAGGCTGTATGAGTCCGAGTGTCCTGATCGAGTCTGCAAGCTCTTCAAGTGCTTCGGAATCGAAGTTCATTCGTGGCTGGAACGGATTCGGTTCAATCATGTCTACAGGAATACGCATGATGTCAGCCGTGCCGCCCTGCTGAGGCTGCTCGACATTTACGACTTCCTTGTTTACATATCCTACAGGTTTTCTGATCTGACTGAGATCTGTTTCACCGCCGAGCAGTGCGCCAAGTCCTTTACCTAATCCTCTCTGCTGTTTGCTCATGATTCTCTGCTTTTAGCTGTTCTTCTGGAGTACTTCCTTTGCAAGGTTGAGATAGTTTGTCGTACCGTTGCATATTACATCATAAAGAATGATAGGCTTTCCGTGCGACGGTGCCTCGCTCAGACGGATGTTCCTCTGGATAATGGTGTCGAAGACCATCGATCCGAAATGTTCGCGGAGCTCGCCGAGCACCTGATTGTGCACCTTTGTCCTTCCGTCAAACATTGTGACTACGAAACCTTCGATTGTGAGTGCAGGATTAGGTCGTCCCTGAACGAGCCTGATGGTCTGGAGAAGCTTGCCGAGACCTTCGAGTGCAAAGAATTCAGGTTGTACCGGAATCATGACAGAGTCGGCTGCTGTGAGCGAGTTGACGGTGATCAGACCGAGTGACGGAGAACAGTCGATGATGATGTAATCGTAATTGTCTCTGATGGTCGAGAGAGCGTTCTTGAGAACAGATTCCCTGTTCTCGCTTTCGAGCATCTCGATTTCGGCGCCGACGAGGTTGATGTGGGAAGGAATCATGTGCAGACCTGCTATTTCGGTCTGAATCAATGTGTCGCTGATGTCGATTCTTCCGATCATCACCTCGTAAAGCGTCCTCTTCTGGTCATTGTCCGGGGAAAAGTTGAGGCCCGAGGTCGTATTTGCCTGAGGGTCAGCGTCGATTATAAGCACTTTCTTCTCAAGTACGGCCAGCGATGCCGCTAAGTTGATTGCTGTGGTAGTCTTGCCGACTCCACCCTTCTGGTTTGCTATTGCTATTACTTTTCCCATATCGTTATTTGTTGGACATATTTGGCAAAAATACAAAAATAATTTCATTCGATTTCTTTATTTACTACATTTGTTGATAACTTTTCGTGAGAGCTTGCTCCGCTTGCGGAAGTCAAGGTTGTATAACTTGAAGAATGCTTATGGGAAAGATTATAGATACTGGAAAATGGATGGCTGTGGTCAATGTGTTTGCAGCCTCCAGGAAGGCCGGATCGATATGGAAGAATGCCGCTGTGATGCTTGAGGAAGCGGGAGTATCTTATAAGGCCCGATTTACCGGAGGAGATTTGAATGCGACGGCGTTAAGTCGTAAATCTGCTTCAGAAGGCTATCGTAATTTCATCGCTGTCGGAGGGGACGGAACTATCCACGATGTGCTTAATGGTATAGGCGAGTATGTGGCCTCTGCCGAAGGTGTTTCTTTTTCGGATTTCACGCTTGCGGTGATTCCTGTGGGTTCTGGTAATGACTGGGTGAAATCGGTGGGTGTACCATGTGACATGCGGCAGGCCGTTAGACTTGTAGCTGATGGTGTCAGAAGAAAGCAGGATGTGGTGAAGGTGTCGGTTCTTGATGCAGCAGATCTTGAGGCAGAACCTCTTGCTGTTTCATATATGGCGAATATCGCTGGGGTCGGCCTTGATGCCAGAGTGTGTGAGATCGTGAACAGGAAGAAAGAACAAGGTAAACGTGGCAAGAAATTGTATGTCAGTGCTTTGCTATATTGCATCAGACATCGTGTGCCTGTGCGTGCGTCGATTGTCTGCGATGGGGTGGAGATTTTCAATGGCAGGTATCTGTCGATTGCATTCGGTACAGGCAAGTTCTCTGGCGGCGGAATGAGGCAGACTCCTCTGGCTGTGATTGATGATGGCCTTACAGACGTCACTGTAATTCCGGATATCCCGCTTCTAACCATTGCCAAGGAGGCTCCGAAATTGTTTACGGGTTCATTCCATAAGGTTGATGTGCTGACACAGGCGCGTTGCCGTAAGGTTACTGTAATCCCTTCGAAGGAGGCAGATGCCGAGCCTGTAGAGGTGGATGGTGAGGTTATCGGCCGTGCTCCGGTGACTATGGAGGTGCTTGAGGGACAGCTGAACATTGTTGCCGGTCTTTAGGAATCTCTTTGACTCTCAGACCTTTCGGTACTTATGACGGATCGACATTGATGATGATGTGCCCGTCGTATTTCATTGACTTTTCAAAATTGTTTATTATAGCTTTGAGGGCGGCTTTCTCTGATGAAAGCTGCCTGTTCTTTTTCAGACTGATTCTGATGTTCCTGATGTGCTGGTCGGCGATTTTTTCAATCGTCGGGGCATATGGTCCTGTCACGGAATCGTTCAAAATGCCATCTGGAGTCGGCCTTTGGGCTCTTATGGCATTGGCAAGGGCAAATGCCATCCTTTCTGCTCTGTCTTCAAAGCGGTCTTTGACGGAAATCTCTACAATTCTGGTGTATGGTGGGAAATTGAAGTCTTTTCTTTCTGTGAGAAGACTTGTGCAGAAGTCAGGTCTGTTCTCTGCGATGTTCTGATAGACAGGGTGCTCGGCATTAGCAGTCTGGATCATGAAGGTACCTCTCCGCGCGCGACGGCCGCAACGGCCGCGAAGCTGCTGAAGCAGCTGATGAGCACGCTCATCCGCGCGGAAATCCTGCATTCCGAGCAGTGAATCCGCAGCAATTACAGCCACGAGACTGAGATTGCTGAAATCAAATCCTTTGCTGACCATCTGAGTGCCGATCAGGATATCTATTTCACCTCGGCTGAACTTCCTGATAGTCTCCTTTTCGTAATTTCTGTTCTGGGCGGTGTCACTGTCCAGTCTGGCTATCCTTGCGTCAGGGAAGAGCGATGCTGCCTCTTCCTCTATTTTCTGGGTTCCTGCACCAAGTGGCTTCATCGGGCCGCCGCATTTGCCACACTTTCTTTTATACTGAGCAGAATTTGGTCCGAAGTTTTGTGTTCCTGATGTTTCTCTTGGATCTGATGTCTGCTTTGGACTTGATGTTCGGAATCCGCAATAGTGGCATCTGAGGCTGTCGTCGTTATGAAGACTCAGACTGACATTGCAGTGAGGACATTTGGGTATGTCTCCGCATTGTTCGCACTGGAGCACAGGCGACCAGGCACGTCGCGAACGGAGGATGAGCACTTGTTCCCCTGCACTTAAGGTTTCTCGGATTCTGTCAATGAGCTTTCTCGAGAAGTTACCTATCATTCCGTTCTTTTTCCTTTCGGCCTTTGTGTCGATTATTTCTATTACCGCCTCAGAGGATCCATGGAATTTCTCCTTCAGTTCTACAAGTATATGCCTTCCCACCTGACAGTTGTACTGCTCTTCAAGGGAAGGTGTCGCTGATCCTAGAATTATGTTGCAGCCTTTGTGTATATTGCTGAGCATCAAAGCTGTATCTCGTCCGTTATATCTTGGGGCAGGGGAGTCCTGCTTGTATGACGAATCGTGTTCCTCATCGACAATGATCAGACCGAGGTTGTGATGAGGCAGGAAAATGGATGATCTCGTTCCGAGTATCATATATCCTTCCGTACGTCTTATGTGCTCTATTGTGTCTCTTCTGCTTGCAGATGTTTCACCAGAGTGGAATATCATCAGTCTGTCACCGAAGATCTCATGGAGTCTTTCTTCTAGCTGACGACTGAGGGCTATTTCCGGTACAAGATACAGGGCGTTTCTGCCTTTGCCGATGGTGTCAAGGGCCATCTGCATATAGATTTCAGTCTTGCCGGACCCTGTGACGCCATGTAGCACGACAGGTTTACTTTCCCGGAAGGCTTCTTTTATCTGTGTGAGTGCAAGTTGCTGGGCGGGTGAGAATGTGATCTTTGCGTTGCAGCTTGACTGGCCAGTCTGGTCTGTCATGCTTGTTATGTATGCCTGGTTCTGTCCTTCTGGCAAGGGCAGTCTCTTGGCACCTGCAATGCTGCTGCTCGAATCGGTATTTCCGGTTATCTGTAGGATCTCTGCCTCGACAGAAGCAATTTCCTGTTCTGTTGCCCCAGCCTCAGCCATATATGCCTCCCTTGTGCTGTCCTTGCGAGCCTTCTCTGCTAGTCCCTTTTTCTTTTCCAGGCGTAGCTGGAGTCTGCATTTCTTGTCTTGAAGCTTCTGCAACGCTTTTTCTTGGCGGGCAAAATCTCTTTCTGATGCCCTCTGACGAGCTAATGCTTTAGCTTCTTCCAATCCAGTCCTCCCATAAGGATAAGCCGCCTTATAGACCTCTCCGATACTACACATATAATATCCGGCGATCTCCCTCCATAGTCGGATTTCTTCAAATCCGATCCTCTCCATACCTTCCTCTACAGACAGGATATCCTTGATTTTCGCCGGATCAGTCTGAGGTTCGATGCCAGTGCCGCTTACAACTCCTGTATATGTCCTTCCCGCAAAGCCTACCTTGATTCTATCGCCAGTTTTTATATCCACTCCTTCCGGAACACTATAGCAAGGTTCCCACTCAAGCTTGAGCGGAAGAATGACCGATATGTAGCTACTGTGTCCCATAAGGACAGCGAAGGTACGAAATTACTTCAAAATCCCCCTCGAATTTGCCCCGGAATCAAGGAAATATGTAATTTTTGCAAAAAACTTTGCAGAAAAATTTGCAGGTTCAGAAAAAATGTCTACCTTTGCAATCCCAATCGAAAGATAGGGTAGTTCAAACAAAATTCTGGTGCCATAGCTCAGTTGGTAGAGCAAAGGACTGAAAATCCTTGTGTCCCTGGTTCGATTCCCGGTGGCACCACCAAAAACCCTCGTAGAATGCATCTACGAGGGTTTTTGCTTATAAACCTTGTTACAACCTTGCTACATTTCAAATCCAAACGAAAAAGGCTACGGACATAAATATCGCGAAGCCTGCCAGGTATTAAAAATACCTATGTTTCTGTTATGGGCTTAACGGAGAAATCTAAGCACTTTTTCACCTGATCAACTATAAATTTGATGATTACGTCCATTATATCCGAGATTGGACCTTATTTTGAACATACCAAAATTCAAGAGAATGGTTTGATTAAATGAGTTCATATGCTTGATCAGGAAATAATACTTCAGGATATGCCTCTGCTGAAACAGATGCACAGGGGATCGGAAAAAGCTTTTGAGGCTCTTATGGAGAAATACATGCCTGTGATTTCGCGTACGTCTTTCCGTATCCTTTGCGATCGGTCTGACAGTGAGGCTGTGACGGAAAAGGTTTTTGTCCAGCTGTGGCATGACGTCATGTCTTATGACGACCGCTTTACTCTTGCCGAATGGCTCCTCAGACGAACATGCCTCTGTTCGCGTCTGCGCATATCGCGTCGTAGGCTTCTGTATTTTACCGGCGTGCGTCAGAATCTCTTTGCCCTTTCCAAACCTAAGGTCGAAAATGTGGACGATTACCTGACGACTATGGCTTGGGAAGTGTTCTGTCGTGCTTCGAGCAAGATGACCCCGGTCCAGAGAATCGTCTTCAGTCTCTCAGTTCTTGAGCAACTCCCTGATTATAAAGTTGCTGAGATAACTGGGCTTTTCAACTACAGGGTGAATGTCGCCCTGCGCAGGGCCCAGCAGAAGATTCATGCTGAATTGAAGCGTTTCGGTAAGCCTGATGACTATGATTCATATATTGGTTTTGTCCGTAGGATATCAGACAGCCTTATCGATCTTGAAAGACTTAAGAAGGAGGTGCTGGAGCTTGTCAATTCCGGAAGTTAAATCCATTCGCTAAAATTGTCTATCTTTGCGTCATAATTCAAGACAGACAATGAAGAAAATATTAATATCAGCAATGCTCCTTCTCCCTTTGTTCGCAGGAGCACAAAGCCGCACGCTTATCAGCGACAATGATTCCATCCCTTCGATTCTTGAGCGGATAGTACAGAATCAGAGTGCTTCAGATGAAAAACTGAAGAATATAAGACATATCAAATCGCATATCAATCTCGAGTTCGCCTCGTCGGCAAATGCATATTTCACTGCAGGTCAGTTTGACGAGATGTCATTCAAGATGAACCGTGTAAGACTTGAGATCTACGGTCGCCTCACTGACCGTCTATCCTATCATTTCCGTCAGTCTTTCAACAGATACAGCAACCCATATTCAGTAGAGAACATGTCTTCATCTATCGAGTATGCCAATCTGAAATGGACAGTCAGCGACAGGTTTGATCTTGTGGCCGGAAAGCAGTTCCTGGCTACAGCTGGTTATGAGGGATATGTCAATGGCTTGAAGGTCAGGGAGTTCAGTGAGTTCAACAACAACTTCGAGATTTTTCAGACAGGTCTGAAAGGTACAGTCTATCTCAATCCTGATCAGCATCTCTATTTTCAGGTCGTGAACCATAGGACCGGTACTGACAACGACACGTATATACATGGCTTGCCTGCCGGTGTAGAACCGACAAAATTCCCTCTTCTTGCCACAGCCAACTGGACTGGATGGTTTGCAGATAAAGCTGTTACTCTCATGTATTCAGCTTCTGCCGGACAGCTTGCAAAAGGAAAGAATATCTATTATCTGATGTGCGGAAATATATATGAAAAAGGACCGATATTAGCATATCTCGATGTGCTCTATCAGCGTTCTGGTCTTGATAATCAACACCGTCTGACTACATTGTCATCAGTTCCTGTAACAGCACAGAATGCCCAGTATCTTACAATAATAGCTAATTTCGACTATCGTTTCCATCCGAAATGGAACGGTTACATAAAGGGCGCATATGAGACTGCAGGAGTCTATGAAGACAATGGTATCTTCACTGCAGGTCGTTACATGACTGCATGGAACGCCCAAGGATGCGTGGAATGGTTCCCTTTCGAGGAGGAATCTGGTTTCAAGGTCTTCGCCCACTATGTATATAAAGGCTTTGACCTGACAGACAGGGCCCTTGCAATCGGAGGCAGCAAACCGCATACACAGCGAATCTCCCTCGGTATCCAGTACATCATCCCAGTATTGTAATTCCGTGTATATATAAAAAAGGCACTGCCTTTTCTAATTCTGATCTTAGAAAAGGCAGTGCCTTTTTTATTATACTAGAACTTGAAGCTGTCCTTGAGAGCTGTAGTCTTGTTGAAGACGAAGTGGTCTGGAGTAGTGTCCGGATCCTTGAAGAAGTAACCTACACGTTCGAACTGGACTGCTATACCGGAGTTGTCCTCGAGGAGGGCAGGCTCGGCATATCCATTTGCAATCACGAGAGATTCAGGGTTGAGGTAGTTCTT
>JAEIGA010006649.1_pt1 | contig 17613 bp, 19 predicted proteins | sample 9270691 | NCBI WGS metagenome assembly JAEIGA01 (sample SAMN17057246, study PRJNA624740) | gut metagenome | biome: biome; isolation source: fecal sample | host: Bos grunniens | place: China: Xizang | collected 2019 | reverse complement strand
TTCTCCCCTTTTTAAATCGCTTAACGCTCACCTATTATTAATTTTTGTATGGTCTGTATTCTGTGAACAAATTATGAACGCTTACTAAAAAGGCGTTTGAAAAATCCTTGCTTTGGCTGCGGCTCTGGTTGCGGCTGAGTGTTTGTTTCATCTGACTCCGTTTCAATAACTTTCTGTTGTTTATCCATACCATGTAAAGCTTGTGCTGCCTTTAATGCAATAGTGAGTTCTTTGTTAGCTTGTATTAATTCTGTTCTGTCATTATCTGCCTTGTCTAATCTCTCATTAAGTTTATCCTTGTCTGCCTTGAGATCAGCAATCTGAATTTTCATCTCCGAGAGTTTTGTTTCAAGCTCTTGACACTTATTTGTCAAGTTGTCAATGTCACTTGATTTCTCCGACAATTCAGCGTTTGCAGTTTCAAGAGACTGGACTTTCTCTCTCAGTTGTTCAAGTTCCTTTACAGACTTTTCAAGTTCTGCTTGACAGCTATTCAATTCACTTGACAAATTCTGACAAGTCGCTTGACTTTTTGACAAGTTATCCGTCAATTGCTTGACTTCATAGTTTACAGGATTATTCAAGAAAGCCTCTTTTATTAGCTCTACGCCTTGAATAGAATACCTTGTCACTTTTCCTTGCTTCTCCGTAAAGGGCTTGACAGCGTTTGACAAGTCGTTGTTTTTTAGACGTAAGTATATAGCTTGCCTTGATACTCCGATTTCTGCGGCGATTTCTGCGATAGTTTTAAAATCATTCATTGCCGTTCACTCCAATATCAGTTTCAATCATCTTGCAGAGATATAAAAACCGTTTCTCTGGCTTCGGACTATAAACATTCATCTTATTGACCTGACTTTTCAAGTAGTTACACATCTCGATATGATTATGGCTTGGAACAGCTTTCATTGTCAAGTCTTGGAGTACCCTCACTTGGTCTGGTGTAAATTCATCATCGAGAGCAGCCGAACCGAGAAGATTAGCAAGCTCTGAACCATAATCCGTTTCAATACTTATTGTATCATCTTCCATAAAATCAAATGTGAGCTGGTCTTGGTCTATATATTCATCAGTATTGCTAAAGGCTAAATCATGCAAAGTAAACTGAATTGCAACCACACTACGACCTTTTTTTATTGGCTCATAGTCATATCGCATTTCAGTCTTTGTTGTTAATTCCTTGTAGCATTTCTTCAAGATTAAGTCATTAAATCGCTTAAAGGCATCATATATTTTGCTGTTGCAGTCAAGTATTTCCTTGAGCTTATCAAGTGTTACAGTCCACGTCTCATGCAACCCACGATTATCCTCAAGATAATTGAACAAAATATAACTGTATGTGCTTTCAAGCTTCACGATGTTTCTAATACGATACTGCACATATCCGATATCTTCAATATTGAATAATAAATCCGCTATACGGTCAGAGCATTTCAATTCGATCTGGTATGGCTCAGTTTCAAAATTCAAGTAAGCTTCCTGAAACAGGGTAGTATGTCTTGCATATTTGCCGCCTGTATCAATGTCGATGTTCCTCACCATTGCTTTCAATCTGGCATCTAAAGAATCACTATTAATACGGCTCAAGCCCATGAATCGCTCAAAATTTGCTTTTTTGATGATGACAGTTTTATTCTCTGGGTTATGACTATCTATACAGGAGAGATACAAGTCGAATACTTTACATTCAAAGAGATTAAAGCCCATTTTCCAAAGGCTGTAAAGTGGTCGAGACCTCTGTACTAAAGCATTATTTGCAATATCGTCCTTGCTGCGTCTTGCCATAAAATCACCTCGATATCAAGTATATCATTTCAAGTCTTATTTGTCAACTATAAAATTATGCCCTATATGTGATTTGACTATGACCTTTAGGAGATTTGGCTATGACCTATATGTGATTTCACTATGACCTATATGCGATTTGACTATGACCTATATGCGATTTGACTATGACCTATTGAACCGATTTGTGCCTATATATTGTCGTTTCAAATTTCCTTAATCAAGTATATAATCAAGTATATAATCAAGATTATCAATCAATCTATCAATCAATACAAGGATTTAGATTGAATGATTGACCGACACAAGTAAAGGTAACAATTTGTTATGAAAAATTATGACCTATATGCGATTTGACTATGACCTTTATTATGGGGAATGTCAATATCCTTACCGTAATTAAGGAATATTCTTACCGTAATTAACTACACATAGTTTTTGATTGTAGTCAATAGCAGCAAGCAAAAACCCTGAGTTGGTGAGTCTCAGGGCTTTCTTTTGAAATACATACTATCATTCGTCACTTCCGACACTGTAATTATATCAAGGAATAGGGGAGTTGTCAATCGTTGTTAATGATATATCAATAATGTTTCACAGAATTGTTTCACAGAGTTTATATAAATACCGAACTGAAAAGAAAAAAGCCGATTACAGGGCAATTGCCGATTTTACGCTGTTTCCCTCAAATTGTTTCACAGAATTGTTTCACAGAAAATACAAGCCGTTTGCGCCTATTTTACGTTGTTTTTGCGATACTACAATTAATAGGTTCATTTGACCTTATTTGAAACGATTATTTATACAAGAGCAGGGGAGTGAAAACGCCTATAAATCGGGGAATATTTTTTCTGTGTTGTGAGCTGCATCGAATACCCTTCCAATATATGCCGATTACAAACCGCCTGTAAGATGTAAAATAGCGCCCCCGATTACGGGGAGCGCCTTTTATTATGCTTTCTTTTCATAGAGTTTTACAAGCTTATAGAACGTTGTTTTTGTTAGTTCAAGTTGTTTCATGGCTGTTATAGCCGTTATTTCTCCCGATTTCCATGTATTATAGACCGTTTCCCATGACTCAGGATATGCGGCGTTTGGTCTACCTACGGGATTTCCTGTTTTGAGAGATACTTTCTTTCCGTTCACTACTGGCATGACTGCGATGCCTTGTGCTTGACGTTTCCTTGTGTTCTCTCTTTCCTTTTCCGCTGTATAGCTTAATATCTGCAATACCAAATCAGCTATGAAACGCCCGTCAAGATTATCCTTGCTTGTACTTGTATCAAGTAAAGGCATATCAAGCACTTTGATATTTGCCCGTAAAGTGTTTGTGATGTAGTCCCATTGTTGTTTTATCTCGGTGTAATTTCTTCCCAGACGGTCAAGGCTGCATACAATAAGCAAATCACCTTCACGAAGTAGAGGTCTTGTTTTCTCAGTTCCGACAAGAGTATTCCAACCAGATCGGTTGAAGTCTTTTCCGCTTTCCTTGTCTCTGATTATGTCCCTTTCGTCTTTTATGTACTCTCTGAGCTGTTCAAGCTGTCTTTCAAGGTTCTGCTCTTTCGTGCTGACTCTTGCATATCCGTACATCATAAAGATTCCACCTTTCAATTATTTGGCTTTCGCCTTTTCCAATTTTAGTATATCAAAAATGTTTGTAAAAGTCAATAGGAATTTGCAAACGTTCATAAATTGTTTACAGGTATTTTGCAAACGTCAAAAAGGGCTGTTTTTGATTTCTCCGACAGTGTCCGCAATATCCTACTTTTGCAAACGCACACAAGAGCATGAAAGAAGCCCCACACTCAGACGGTGCAGGGCTTTTTGTTTTAAGCGTTGACTATTTCCTCACACATTGTATGGTACAGGCAAAGCAAGTTTCTTTCTGTTAGCTGCTTGTGTAGCGGCTGCCGTTCTTGCTGTCCGCTACCATTAATGAAAAGAATTTCCGAGTTAAAATTGCAATTCTCATCAGGCGTTATTGAAATAATAAAGTCGTGAGCTTCGTCATCGTCTACTGTTGACCGAGCAATTTTCTCAAATTCCACATCATTTTTATAGGATTCAATTTCTATTCCCGTTTCCGTTTCATTCGAGAAACACATAAAACGTGAAGCGGTGTTTGTCATATCGTCTAAGATCATTCCCAAAATATTAAATACGCTCATATCCTTACCCCCATTAATTAACACGGCATTAAACGACTTATGTCAATATTCCGAAAATATTTCCGCGGATATTTGACAGCTACTTGTAAAAGCGGATCATCAGAGCTGAAGCCTTTATGCAGATACATTTCTATCGGCGCGGCTTCCGTTCCTCTTGGATTGAATACAAGAGAAATTTCCTGTAAGTCTGCTAACGTCCAGCCGTTTTCCTTGAGAGTAAGGCGAACAGCCTTTTGCATTTCCTGTCCGAGGTCTGAAAGCTTTATAGAGTAAAGCTGTGATAACTCTCGGAAGCGTTCAAGATATTCTTTCCATTTCATTTGATTTTGCCCCCTAATAAATAAAAAAATTGTGTTTTCAGTATATCATATAAAGCAAAAAATGTCAAGCAATTCAACTATTTGTTTTGTACATTTCCATATTATTTTATATAGAATATACAAGAAGGAAAAGAAGCTGCATTTTATACAGGCTTGACTTTTATTGCAAAATACGGTATAATATAGGTGTTGCCAATCATGGCGATATTGTGTTATTAAAGAAGCCCCTTCCCGTTATCTTGGGAAAGGGCTTTCTTTTGTTTAACACTCTGGTATTGCAACAATGCCGTTTGTAGTGCGTATAAACATTTCTGGTGCCCTGTATAGTAGTTCATAGTGTTCTATTTGTTGTGGTGTAAGTCCTGTAAAGTCGTCCTCAGTGAGTCCGCAGATGAAGAACGTCCCGAATATAATTCCATACCGTTCAACTGCTCTGTTTGGCTCTAAGCCGATTAACACGCCTTCCTCATTTGCAACGATTGCAACATCATCATCAAAGGGGTAAAGCGCCTGTATATATCCGCCGACTATCTCTTGAAGATTTTCGAGAGTGTGTTCGATGTCCTTAACATAAGGGCGTTTGTGTGGTTCACAAATTAAAACTTTCATAATGTACCGCCTTTCTAAGGTTTGCGCCCCTGCCGACTTGCAACAGGGGCGATTTATATTTACTTGACTGTGAAGCGTTCGTATGAACTTTCTTTGCTGTACTTGTCGTAGATGTCGGGCTGTTCCTCTTTAAGGGACTTGCTGTCGATCCTCTGAGTTGTTACCATTACAAGTGAGAGCTTGTATTCATCGACTGTCATTTTGTCGGTGTCCGCTGCTCTCATTTCTGCCTTGAGTGCGGCTTCCAGTTCTGAGATACGGGCTTCCGCTTCCTCTTTAAGGAGCTTATACTCTTTGAGTTCCTTAACCATTGACTTCATTTCGATTTTAGTACACATAATCGTGACCGCCTTTCATAAGATATTGTGTTATTTGTGTTGGACTTTCTGTCCTTCACTGTCTATATTATACACCCATTTTGTGTGTATGTCAAGATAAAATATGCACAAAGTTTGAGTGTATATTCTTGTGCATATTGTACACTTGTTTTGTGTGTATAAATATGGTATAATGAAAAGTAGAAAGGGGGCGTTTATATGCCTATAAAATATAAGATAGATGTTTTGGCAGCCCTTAAAGAAAAAGGGTATTCAAGTTACAAGCTGAGACAAGATAAGATATTTGGAGAGCGTACTATACAAAAAATAAGAGACGGGGAGATCGTCACGGCTGATAATATAGCAAAACTGTGTGAACTGCTTCATTGTCAAGTTGGTGATCTACTGGAATATAAGCCCGGACAATAAGCACACACAATGAGTGTATATTTTCAACAAGTTCTACACTCAATATTTGTGTATATTACCAATTGACATACACCCATTTTGAGTGTATAATATAATCAAGATAAAGAGCTGAACGGCTCGAAAGAAAGGTCTTGATTATATGTTAAAATGGTTCAAGGGCGTTACAAATCAGAAGGAAGCAAAGTCCCTCTATCATAAACTTTGCAGAGAGCATCACCCCGACTTAGGCGGAAGCGTAGAGACAATGCAACAGATTAACGCGGAGTTTGAAAGCATATACGACAAACTCCCGACTGGAAGCAAGGACAACAGCAGCAAGGGCGAAAGCTCAGAGCAGAAGCAGACGGGCGGCAACAACACAACAAAGCAAACCGCACAAAGATTTATGAAAATAATTCAGCGGCTTGTAAAAGTTGAAGGACTCAAAATTGAAATCGTGGGCGCGTGGATATGGTTAAGCGGCGACACTTTCAAATGCTTAAAGGTCATAAAAGATATGGGCTTTAAGTACAGCGCAAAACATAAGAAGTATTATCTTGCAGACGGTGAAAGCAACAGGCGCGGAAGTAAATACAGCTTCAAACAAATATGTGATATATACGGCTGTGAGAACGTGGAAACGGAAAGCACACCAAAGTTAACAGCATAACACAAGGGGCGGCAATAGTCGCCCTTTTTTATTGTGTTTTTATTGGCATTTTGCCGCGTTTGGTGTATGGGTAATATAAGTATATACCCCAAAGCGTGAAAGCCTCTCAGAGCGTTCTAATTGCGTTATTTTAAGCGTGTATTATTGACAGTATAGTTAATAGGGGAAAGCCTTTAAAATGAGTTGTAGAGGGTATAGGGGCGGCGACAGGGGGCAAGATCGGCGGCTTCCCTGTATGGGGGGCGTGTTTACATTTTGCCCGTCAATTTGCTTCCCTGTATACCCCATAGGTGCTGCATTTTACTCACGAGAAAATTTTTGAACTCTCCGAACAAAAAAAATTCAAAAAACACTTGACAAGCTTAAAAAATTGTAGTATAATGGTATTAGTGAAAGAGCGTTATTTAATAAGCTAAATAAATTAGCGCTTGTGATTACATAATATCACAAAGGGGGTGAACAAATGATAGGACTTGAATACATTATAAAGATTGAAAAGGAAACAACGGCAGCTCTTGCCAAACTGCTAAACGTGACAGCTCCTACAATAACACAATGGCTGAAAAAGAATAGGAATATTCCAACGGACAGGCTGGAACAGCTTCACGAAATCTTTCCGATATATCCGATTGAGTATTTTCAGAAAACTATTGATGAGCAAGATGCACTCAAATTGCAGAATTTTAGAATTAGTCATTATATTGCGGCATTACAGGATAAGGACGATATTGAATCCATACGGACAAAAAATGCCCTTAAAGAAAAAAGAGAGTATAACAACAACTTGGCGATGCAGCAGCGGATCATCTCACAAACAAAAATGATTTTTGAAAAAAGCTATGAACTCAGCAAGGGCAACAGCAACTATAATCTTATACGCCGTAACATGATTGACAATTTCGCAAGATTTTGCGACCTTGAGGAAAAGATCGTTACATTATCGGCTACCATGAGCAAGCCAGACAGTGAAGTTATTCAGAATCTAAAAAGTCTAATAGAATGTCTCAAAGAACAGATTAGCGAACTGGAATACTTTGAGGAGCTTAATAAGTAAAGGAGAGATGAAAATGGAGAGATTTGTTATACTTGCAAACGGCTTTATAAAAAAAGCAACAGGCAAAGTCGTAAAACGTCAGAGGAAGGGCGGCAAGGTAGTTGAGATGTTCCGCACCAACATGGGAGAAGAATATCCGCTTGAAAGAACTTATGAAAAACTCGACGAAAAGCATCAAAGGCAGTATATCAAACAACAGGCAAAGCTTGAAGCAATGGACAGAGAACTCGAAAATTTTAAAAACTCATAAAAACAAAAAAACGCCAAACATGGCAGCTTTAGCAGAGCAGCCCGTTGACGTCTTTGGGGAAGTGGAATATTAGCAGTATTCCATACATTTGAGATGTGCAGAGTATTAGCAGTACTCACACATAAAAATTGAATACGCCCACTATTACAGTGATAGAGTATCCTTTAGCAACTATATTGTATCACGGATTTGTGGGCTTGTCAAGCGTTTAGCGCTGATGAGCCTTTTTTGCGTTCATTAGATGTTAAATAAAAATACAAAAGAAAGAGGGTGAGACAATGCCGAAATCCTTTGCGAGGAAAAAGCCCAAAAAATGGAAGTATTACGATTGCAAATGGTGCGGAGACAAGAAGCGCGAAGATGATTTTTTCAAGTGCAGCATCGACCATGAGAAATTCATCTGCACTGATTGCATAAAGGCAAAGTATAACGACCTTTGCGGCAAGTGCAGCAAAGAAAACGCTCTGCTTATTATGTGCCATTATCTTGATATACCGTTTTATTGGGATATCTGCAAAAGCTTGTGTGTCAATGAGGATATCGGAATATACGTCCGACAATGTAACATCGCACAATACGACCTTACATCATTTGAGGAAGGTTTTATTTCCGCGAAGCTGGACTATACAAACACATATCTGATTGACAAGGAGCGCATCTGCACTCTGATTGACGGAGTACAGGAACAACTTGAAGCCGTAAAAAAAGAAGTATGAGAGGGGGAACAATGAAGTACAGTTTACAAAAATATCTTGAAGTTCTATACAAGACGGACGGAAACGGAAAAATCACATTAGAGGACAATGAGTATATCCGCATTTACGGACGAAATGAAGATCGCTCTTTCAATCATTATGTCAAGTCGATTGAAGAAATCCGAGAAGAAATCCGTAAATATGGGCAAGTTTATAACCTGTATATAGGTTTGGGAACGGTCAGGGGGCAAAGCGGAACGGCTGAGAACGTCAGGGCGCGGCAAGTTTTGATGTTGGATTTTGACAAGAAGGATTATCCCGAATTGAAAACGGCGCAGGACTTTACGGCGCTATTCAAGTCAAAGCTTCCAGAAGTATTCGTCCACATGATTGTTGACTCAGGCAGGGGATATCACTTTTATATCGCTATTAATCGATGTGTAGATATTGAGAGAGTGGCAGCCACTAACAAAGCTCTTGCAGAGATAACAGGGGCGGACGAAAAAGCAGCTCTCCCGACTCAGTTAGCGAGAATCCCTACTTCCTTTAATCTCAAGGATAGGAACAACAGAAAGCCTGTAAACATCATAATCAATGCACTTGAACGCTCTCCGCAAACATTCAAGAGCTATCACTTGCAGAAAATAGAGGGAATTATTGAACGTATCAGGCAGAACGAGAAGAATCTTGAAACGGCTTCCCCTTTACCGTCAAAGAAATTTGAAGGAAACAGCAGTTATTATTGTTGTGAAGCTATGCTATCGCAGGGAGTAGAGGAAGGCGAAAGGAATTTCGCTCTTGGACGTATCACAAAGTATTTACAAGATATAAAAGGTTATAGCCTTGACAATGCTTTGAAAACTGTTCAAGAGTGGAACAGGAAATGCAGACCGCCGAAGCCGCCTATAATCGTAGAGGCTGACTTTAAAAGCTATTGGGACGGTGATTATAAATTGCTTAGTTGTAGAGTGCCAAATGAAACGGATCAGGCTATTTTGAATCGTTATTGCAACAAGTATCAATGCAACTCAGTATTTGAGGAAACGGCAAATACAGAGCTGAAGGCAACGGAAATGTTTTTTGATAATAATATTTTACGTAATAATATAGTCAAAGACTTGACGGGCTTCCACTTGCTGATATTATCAATCCTTGATTTTGCCAATATGCCTTTAAAGAAGAAAGACCTTGTTTCAAGGCTTACAGGCAGACGGACAAAAAAATGTTGCATAAGCGACAATACGCTGAGAAAAGTTCTTGAGGGCTTAATTGAAAAGAAATATGTAATATATGATGATTTTGACAAGACCTACGCTATAAACCGCAAAAGCTACAAACCAACATATACGAAATATTCCTATTCAGCATCTATACAGTTCATCAATAAGATCATTTCTCCCCGTGAATATGTCGTGTATCTGCTCTTAGTGCGGAATCTCCAACAGAACAAGAATGTTACGTATGAGACTTTGGCAGAAGATATGAGAATCTCAGAGAACAATATCGGACAGTACATAAAAGGACTGCTCGAAGCTGGATTAATCAATGTGTATAAGAATTATAATGACAAGAGTCAACTCTGTAATGTTTACTCTATTCTCTATTGAGTGAATAGCTCCGCGTTGCTACGCTATTACATTCATTTGTATTCATACACATATTTTTTGAGGTTTTAGGTGCGATAAACGCCTATAAATCAACAAATCGTATTCAATTTTATACACATATTTTTTGAGGTTTTACCCCTCACAAACGCCTATAAACCGCAAAAACAATATCTAAATTTGAAAGGAGTCCATATGTATAATTCAACTGACAAACTTTTAGACGATATACAAAAAGTTGTGAGCGATAACACTCTATCTCGAAAAGAGAAAGAAGTGTATATTCGGACAAGTTTCCTTGCAATTATCCTTGAAAGTACGGACAGGGCAAAGAATTATTGTGTTGTGAGGGAGTCCGCCCCCTCAGACGCGGCAAGAAAACACATCAATGCTCTGCTCGGTGTTGTGGGGAATCTCTTACGGGCGCAGCTCGGAATATATCAAGCTTATGGGGCGACCTATAAATCATTAGTAAGCGTTCTAAACGCAGGGGCGGAAAAGATAACAGAAATTGAAGCAGGTGGAGAAACAGAGCTTCCATTTGATGAATTAATACTCAAGTATGGGTTAGCGGACAAGCATTACCCAGCACTTGCAGAAGCGTTAAAACAGAAAGGGGAATGATATGCAAAAAGATATTGCCATGAAAGACGTTAAAGGATATGAAGGACTTTACGCAGTTACAAGTTGCGGCAAAGTGTGGAGTTACCGCAAGAAAAGATTTGTTTCACAATGGAGTAATGGAACACCGTATCTTCTTGTTACTCTCCAAAAAGACGGAGTAAAGAAGAACAAAAGAGTTCATGTGTTAGTCGCAGAAGCCTACATACCGAATCCAGATCCTAAACATTATCCGAAAGTAGACCATGAAAACGGGAATCCACATGATAATTATGTGGGGAATCTCAAGTGGGCGGACAACACTATTAATTATTGCAACAGAAAGAGCAATATCCCTATACATGATATAATCACAGGTGAGGACTATTGTTCTCTTTCAAGAGCTTGCAAAGCAACAAATATGACTCGAAGGCGGATTATAAAAGACTGCGACCATTACAAGGAAACGGGCGAAGCAAGGCGATTTATATATCTTAGGGGCTTGAGTGAGGAAGAATACAAAAACTTTATGTGGGAGTTTTTTAAAAAGTATTACAGAAAATAGGGGGATATGATTTGAAATGGTATAAAATCCGCTATCCATAGCGGCAAAGGGTGTATAAGATTATCATTTACGCAAAGAAAGTGAGGTAAAAACATGAAACATACAGCAGTTACAGATACGTATACAGGAACAATTTACACTTCCATGAGTATGGCAGCAAGGGAAACGGGCGCACTGAAACGTGATATAAAAGATAGCTGTGAGCGTTTTCATGACAACAGCAAGATAATTCCGCGTTGGATCTATTTTGCCGACACAACAGCTCAAATAATGGAAGAATTTACAAGGTGAAAGGTGGTTATAAATGTCGAACGACAACAAAATTGAGATAGTTGCATCATTAGATATAAATGCAAGTGTGGAACAAGTCAACAGAGACTTGAAAAAGGTACAGTCACAGCTTAATAAACTCATAGTGAGCGCAAAGCTTGACAAGAAAACAGAAAAGGAAATAAAGGCGCTGACTCAATCTCTCACACAGTTACAGAGAATTACGGAGCAGATTGAAAAGCAGAAAATCAGCATAGCTCCCCGTGATGAGGGATTGACAAAGGTTCTTGACAAACTGGATCAATTTAATGTTATTCTTGAGGATATCAGAAATAACAATAGCCTTGATGTCAAGACAGCAGCGGCAGAAAACAACATCGAAAATGTTGACAAAGAGCTGAAAAACGTCAAAGGAACGGCAGAAAGTGCAGGGAAATCCCTCAAAGATATGCTCTCAGGTGTAGGAATCAATTTGACCGCATATCAGGCGCTGAGAATGTTAAGAGAAGCCATTAAAGAAGTCGGAGAAGCAGTTGACGATTATAACAAGTATCATACAAATCTCCGTATCATTACAGGCGAGGACAACGCAGCAGTTGACCGTATGCTTTCCAATTATACCGAGGAAGCAATAAAACTCGGTGTTGATATCAGCGAATATGAAGCGGCAGCGGAAGCCATTTTGAGAACTGGTAAAAACGCAGCTGAAACAAATATGATCCTCAAAGACTCCGCTGTTCTCAGTAAGACGGGATTTATTGACTCGGAAAAGGCAGCAAGCAACCTCATTACTATTGCAAATGCTTACGATATGGAAGCCGAAGCAATTGAAAATGTTGTAGATAAGGTGCTTTCACTGGACGTTGCATCTCAGACCGAGGGCGGCGCTCTGAGTACGGCAGTTGCAAGAACGGCGAAAAATGCACAGCTTGCAGGCGTTACAATTGACTCTTTAGCGGCTCAGATTGCAAATCTCCGTGATGTTACGGGCAAAGAGGAAGAACAGCTTGCAACGTCCCTCAATAGCATTTACAGCCGTATGTATAACGTAAAGCTCGGTAAATTCATAATAGAGGACGAATCAGGCGTTGAAGATATTACCGAGGATATATCCGATATGGAGAAAATCCTTAATCGTGTAGATATCAGACTCAGAGACAGCAAAGGCACCTTCAGAGACTTTGACAGTATCATAAAGGATCTTCACGATAATTGGAGCAAGTTTAACGAAGTCGAAAAATCGGCAATTGGTAAGACTATCGGCGGAACGTATCACAGAAATGTAGCTCTTGCAATGATACAAGACTATGAGGATTTCCAAAAGTTACAGGATATTTCTCTCAATTCAGCCGGTACAGCAGCGGAGAGATATCAAGCCTATACTGAATCAATAGAAGCTAAGTCTGCACAGCTCAATACAGCCTTGAAGCAAATGTGGAGTCATACGATTGACAGTGATTTTGTTGTGGGCGTGAAGGAAACAACAGCGGAAGTCGTTCAATTCATTGATAAATATGAGGTATTGCAAAATCTTATGAAGTCCGCTATTATCTACGCAGCGGCTAAAGGCTTTGTGTATCTCGGTGGAACGGTCAAAGAAGCCTATACAAGCTTTAAATCTCTCTCTCAGGCGTTTAATTCACTGTCTATTATGAAGAATAACGCAGCAGGGACAACGGCATATCAGAACGCTTTATCGGGCGTTATAGCATATTCTCAAAACTTGTCAGATAGTCAAGTAAAGCTCCTATTCTCCACAAAACAGCTATCAGAAGCCCAAATGATGCAAATATTACAGCTCCGCGGACTTTCACAGGAAGAAGCGGCGGCACAGCTTGCAACAATGGGATTGACAGCAGCGGAAGGAAATGCAACAGCGGCGACTTTCACCCTCTCAGGAGCTTTCAAGACGTTAGGGGCAGCAATAGCGGCAAATCCGATAGGCGCAGCAGCAACGGCAATAATGGCTCTGTTCTCTGTATTCTCTATCGTTAAGAGAAAACAGGAAGAAGCGGCGGAAGCCGAAAGACAGCTATATGAACAGCTCGAACAGAATATACAGCAATACAAGTCAGAGGAAGCGGCTCTCGATGATATAATTGCAAAGTATTCTAAACTGTCAGCAAGTACGGAAGATACTGCCAAAGTCCGTGATGAGCTTTCCAAAATGCAAGCGGAGATCGTCAGCAAATACGGCGAAGAAGCGGAAGCCATTGACCTTGTGAACGGTAAGTATTCAGAAGAAATTGAAAAGCTGTATGAGCTGAAAAGGGCGCAGGCAGATGTATTTGTGACCGACGAAAAGAACATAGAAGCCTATAAAAAATCCCTTGAGAAGCTCAATAATGCTGGTAATATCAACGGTGATATTGATGTAAATGTTGCTTATAAGGGCGGTATTTCTCAGGATATTCTTGACCAATGGAAGGAATTAGGGCTTATAGTTGATGCTCTGCAATACTCTATGTCAAGCAAAGACTATGGATTTAGCATAGAGGGCGGAGAAAACGCGGAAACGCTGTATAAAACGCTTGAAAAAATGGCGGAGAGTTACAAGGAGCTTGCAACGGCAGCAGGCGACTTTAACGAGGAACAGTATACCGCTATCAAGCAGCAAGCGCTTGAAGCGAAAAATTCCTATACTCAGGCAAAAGAAGTTGTTGACCTGTTTGAGAACAATAAAACAATTGCGGAATTTACTCTCTCAGGCGATGCCAAACAGCAGTTTGATGACCTTTTAGACAGGGCAAATGAACTGAATAGGATTTTAAGCGGCGATGCTTCCGCGGTCGAAAAGTATTCCGCAGCGCAAAAGCTCTCCGAGGTTAGATCCGAGTTAGAAGGAATAGCAGGGAGCAATACTGCATTAGTTCAGATTATAGACGATACTTTCTCAGTGATTGAAAACGGGGCGGCTTCTGCCTATACAAAAGTTGGTGATTTGAGGTCTGCTCTCTTTGAGGGAATAGACGAAGCCGAAAAGAATACTTTGAAAACAGTAGAGTCAATGGAGAGTGCATTGCAGACAATTGCAAACGGTGATTATCTTGAACATAGTGTATTTTGGGAGCTTGCAAAGTTTGACACTTCTCACATTTTAGACGGGGCGAAGCTTGTGGGAGATCAATTCTCCGTTACAGGTGAACAGCTCATAAAGCTAAAAGATGAGTATATCAATAATCAACTCTCTGTCCTCAGAAGTCAGCAAATGGCAAATGCTGAAGCCCTCAAAGGACTTGACGAAGAACGCAGAGAATTACTTGAACAGCTCAAACTGCAAAAGGAAATTGTCGCAGCAAAGCTCTCAGGCAAAGGCGTTTCAACTGTCGAATTTGTAAAGGCACAAAGCGAAATTAACCGTATTAATGCCCTTATAAAGCAGAACGAGGAAGGACAGACAAAATACAATGAGCAGATACAATACACAAATCTGCTTTGTGAGTTATGGAGTTCAAAGCTCGGTAATACTGTTGATATGACGGAAGCACTTTCCAAGCGTCAGAAAAAGCTTAATGACGAAATATCCACACTCAATAAAGAAGTCGATGCCCGACTAAAGGCACAGGAACACGCTATTGACGGAATTATCAGCGGACACGAAAAGGAACTTACAGCACTGGAAGCTGAAAAGAACGCCCTCAGAGATGAACTTGACACACTTAATGAGCAGAAAAACAAGCTTGATGAGATCGTCAAGAATTATGATGCTGTCAATAGTACCGTTCAAAAGACCGTGGAAGCCCGTAAAAATGAACTGGAAGCGGAGAAAAAGGCAATTGAGGACTCCTACAATGACCGCATTAAGGCATTACAGGCAGAGAACGAACAGCGCGAAGATGCTCTTGAATACGCTCAAAAGCTTGCTAACCTTGAGAACGCAAAGAATAATAAAGTCCGTGTTTACGATGAAGCAAGGGGCTGGCATTATGCAAGTATCAAAGAGGACGTTGTTAAGGCTGAAAATGATTTAAAGGCTTATGAGACTTCACAGGCGGTCAAGAAACTTGAAGAAGAACGCGATGCTGCCATTGATAGTATTGAGGATCAGATTAAGTCAGAAGAAAAATACGGCGATTTATGGCAAGAAATAGCAGAATCAATTCAGACCGAGGAACAGGAATTGCTTGCAGAACAAATACTCGGTGCAGATTGGAGACAAAAAATCGCAGAACATGATATTGAAGTTCTTGACAAATTCCGAACTGAATACCGCGCTCATAATCTCGAACTGAAGAATCTCACAAACGGAGAAATCAAGCTCAAAGAAGCGGCAATAAAAACCAAAGAGGAAGAAATCAAGTCTAAAAAGGAACAAATTGAGGTCTGGAAGTCCTACAAAAAGGAAATACAAGATACTGTCAAGGAAGCCAAAGACAAACAAGATGAATATGTCAAGTACTTGTCAACGGTGACTATCTCTGAAAATTCATCTCTTGAAGAAAGAGAAAAAAATCTCGGACGTTTCCGCGACTCAGTAACGGGAATGATTGACACTATCACAGCTAAACAAGGAGCAGTTGAGGAAATCAATAGGGCGCTTGCAGATATTAGCGGCGGAGATTATCAGCTCAATTTCTCTGTTGGTGGACTCGGTGAAGTTAGAGATTTAAGAGATTTGGTGAATGATATTCGCTATGGTGTAGGCGTTATCATGTCAGAACAGGAAGCACTTGAGTTATGGGCTTCTGGTAAACTCTCGGCGGCTGATATGGTAAACAAATATAAAAACGGTGATGTAAGACGTTACTCCGAAGGCGGCGTTGCAAATTATACGGGACTTGCAATGCTCCACGGCAGACAGAACGCCCCCGAAACAATTTTCAATGCAAAAGACTCAGCGAAGTTATATGAAATGGTTCATAACACACCAAACCTTATGGCGGATATGGTTAATAAAGCCGTTAAGATCAACAACTTGAATCCAACTACTTCAGCAAATACCGTTATTAATAATACAGTTAATGTTGACAAGGTTGTTACTGACAGTCCAAAGGATTTTACAAATCAAATGGATAAATATTTCCGCACAAAGCTTACAGAGAGTTACACACAAAAGTAAAAAATGAAAGGGGATTTAAAATGTTTGATAACGAAAACACTTTCAAAGATTATCCTGATATCTTATCATTCAAACAGCTCATGGAGATTTTACAACTCGGTAAAAGTAAAAGCTATGAGCTGATACGCGGACACAAAATTGAAGCGATTAAGATCGGACGGGAGTATAAAATTCCAAAGCAGAGTTTAATAAAATATCTCAATTCTGTTGTCGCTCAAACTCAGAGCTGACATATACGGGGAGTGCTTTTCGGTGCTCCCCTTTTCTTTTTGCTTGTGTGTGTTGTTCCCTCTGTAAAGTATTAAATTAAATGAAAAACCAATTTTATTTTGACTCCCCTGCCCTTTTGTCCGCGGCTGCACTTACATCATTTTTCTTTTTCAATTTTGAAAAAAGCCTTTAAAAAATCAAGGAGCTGGACGTTAATTTTCTGAATCAAGTGCGCTATGGTTATTGACTCAATAACTGTTTTGGATAATTAAATCATTATTCCAAAACAGCAGTTATTTTTCTCTCCGACAAAAATAAAAAACGGCGTTCACGACAACTCAATTGATAGATAGACTATCACACAAAAATAAAAATGAAAGACCACATATCATTGAAAGCTGATACATGGTCATTCATAATTTGTTAATAAAGTTTGTAACGAGTTATGTCTTTTCTGCACTTAATCTCAGTCACAAGTTTTGATGTCAAATCTGTAATGGCGGAAAGATTTTTTTCAATCTCCCCTACTGTTTCTGCCGATGCATTTCCATACACTTGATTAACAAGTAAGATCTGATTGACGTTTGTTCCGACTCTGATTAATTGTCTCAAAAGATGTGGAAGCTCGGGAGCAACAACAATTTTTTGACGGTCAATGAGCGCCCTCACATACTCTGATAAATTCATATCGGCGGCGGCTGCCTTGTCTTGAAATCTTTTCTTTTCCTCTTGTGTCATTCTTAGTTTTAGTCTCTCGGTGTATCTCTCATCGTTCATTATTCTTTTCTCCTATTGCAATTCTTACCTTGTGTATTTTTGAGCAAGGTGCAAGCACAGAATTTGTACACCCACGGGCGTACAATTCGCTTGAAAAAGGTGAAGCCCTTCTCCCCTTTTTAAATCGCTTAACGCTCACCTATTATTAATTTTTGTATGGTCTGTATTCTGTGAACAAATTATGAACGCTTACTAAAAAGGCGTTTGAAAAATCCTTGCTTTGGCTGCGGCTCTGGTTGCGGCTGAGTG
>JAEIGA010006648.1_pt1 | contig 17613 bp, 15 predicted proteins | sample 9270691 | NCBI WGS metagenome assembly JAEIGA01 (sample SAMN17057246, study PRJNA624740) | gut metagenome | biome: biome; isolation source: fecal sample | host: Bos grunniens | place: China: Xizang | collected 2019 | reverse complement strand
CATTAAAGATTGCCGGTTAGCGACGGAACACCCAATAATCGACCCCGGCAACGGCCTTGAACATTTGGAGGGCGCTTTCGCAGTTGGCTGCCGCGGTCGCGATGAGGTTTTCGCGAACCATGTCAGGCTGTTCCCCGTTCCCCATGCTCTGATAGCCATCGGCGCCGGAGTAGAGGGCAGTATTGCATTGTCCCTGCTGTGCCCGCTTGAAAATGTCGGCAATCTGGTTTGCGATGGGGCTTGCTTCAATCTGTGCACGGACGGCTTCGAGGCAAGTATTGAAAGATTCCAGGTCAACGGATTCGCCGGCTGCCGGCGCGGCTGCATCGCATCCACCGGAGGTTGCATAGCCAACATCGGCTGCGGCGTTCGCTTCGTTGCCGGGAATGTCGCTCATTGCGCTACCCATGGCGTATCCATAGAACCCGGCCTTGCGTTTTTGGGGACCGTTGCTTTCAATGGGATGGGTGATTCCACCGGATTTCTTGCCGGCATTCACTACGCTACCTACGAATGTGTCTTTTTTGGGCATGATGTAACCTCTTGGAGATAGTTTATACCCCGAGAGGAATAACATGAAAGACGTTTATGCCATTATAGGTGTGTCCAGGAAGGCCAGCGACGAGGAAATCCATGCCGTGTACAAGAAACGTGCGCGTGACCTGCATCCCGACCACGGGGGCAGTCCGGAACAGATGGCCGAACTGAACGAGGCGTATGCCAAGATCAAGACGCCTGAATTGCGCCGCAAGTATGATGCTTCGCACTCGTTTTCCAGCACGATGGCCACATGGAGTGCCGCGATGGGTAAGTCCGATGTGGCCAAGAACTTCGGCCAGGCGCCGACTACGAGCGACCCGCGTAAGGTGGACGGTACCGATGTCCCTGTGAATGTGGAAATTTCGATGGAGACGTTCATGAAGGGTGCGCCCATCATGACCGTAAATTACATGGTTGAACACGAGTGTTTGGAATGCTCCGGGACCGGTGGCGACCATCTGGAAACATGCCCTAATTGCCACGGTGAGCGCAATGTGCGCACGGTGACCAATGAAGGCGACCGCGTAATGAAGTGCCCGAAATGCAACGGTGCCGGGATGGTACCGGTGGGTGAATGCGCCGTGTGCCATGGTACGGGGATGTCAAGCAAGCGGGTCAGCCATTCATTCCATTACAAGAAGGGTGTGGTTGACATGGTTGTGCCCGGAAAGGGAAACGGTGGTCGTTTTGGTGGCATGAACGGTAACCTGGTCATGGAATTCCATCCGAAGGCGACCGAGCACCTGAGTTTTGATGGGGATAAGTTCCTGTATATCCACAACATACCGGTCGAGGGCTTCATCCTGGGCCATGCCGTGGAAATCGACTATCCGGGCCCCCTGATGGTAAAGCGGATACCCCCTGGGCAGACCTACGGCTACCGGGAAACCACGGAAAAGTTCATGGGAACCGAGTATCCGTGTGAATTCATCTTCATGCCGGCTGACGAAAAGGACCCGGATGCCATCCGGGGTAAGCTGGAAGAACTTTCAAAAGCAAGAACGGATATAGTTTCCGGTTAAGCGAGGAATTAAAGATATGAGCAAGAAAATCAGTCTCACGATTGCCGAAAGGTACGATATCGTCAAGTACGCCCACCAGATCCCCTCTAACCGGGTGACCTACTTCTCCTTCCCGGAATTCCTGGAAGTCATCCAGATTACCGACGATGAAGCAAAGGAATTTGATGTGAAGGTGGTTGACGGTACGGTCGAGTGCAACTGCCCTGACCGCAAGTTCGAATACGACACGGCCAGCTTCCCCAAGCCAATCATCGATACGATTGCCCAGTACGTCAAGGACGTGCAGGAACAGATCGACGAAGAGAAGAAGAACACGCCCGACCACAGCGCTTCTCCTCTCTACGAAAAGATTGTTGCATCCTTGTCCAAGCTGCTCTAAGTTATGGTTTCGGTACCTTGTCAGCTTGGCCTGTGTTCATGCTTCGAGCAGTACAGTGTCGTCCTGTCCGATGAGGACGGTTCCGACATTGTTCAGCTGTTCAAGGATGAAATTGACGGGATGATGGGAAATCCGGAGTTGTTCTACACTCCGGTTCCGTTCTATATCGCTACGGGAACGATTGGGAATATCCATTCGGAAATGCTCATCGTGTTCCTGTATGCCGGCATCCCATTCATTCTGTCCTCCCCGTATGCCATTGACGGTGCCGGTCTCGGTGATGCCGTGGTGACACGCGATGGCGGGCGCCTGATATCCAAGGTCTATGGCCAGAACAACCGGCATGTGTATTCTCTTGGATACATTCAGAGTGGCGAGAACCCTCTTGAGCATGCCAAGGAATTCCTCATGCATAACTTACCCATGTCGGCTCCCGATATAGACGAGATGGTTGCCGAGGAACATATCGTCAATGCCAAGATAAACGAGCGAATTGGCGTCATCTCGAAGGATGGCGGTACCAGGCTTGAAATCTATGCCTTTGATACTGACGAGAGCCGCATGATTCGTGCCAACAAGGATTTCGTGAAGGATCCGATTGCCGAGCGCGGGATACCGGCTGGAATGCGGGAAGTCATTGCCTATGGCGGACTTCCGGATATCATTTGCATCGGTAGCATCTGTTCGACAGATGGTTCGGTGTTCGATGTATGGGTACCTAATGCACCGGTATTGACCCGTGCTGCTAGGGGCATTTTCGAGGATGAGGTTCTGCCCATCGATGCCTTTACCTTGGATACGGAAGGTGTGGAGGAGTGCTACGCCATGTTCCACAGTAAGCTGCGTGAACTTGAAGACGAGGCCATCGCCAAGGAAATCGAAGCCGAGGGCGATGAGGAAACGCCCCCGGAAATTCCCGACGAGGAAGATATCTAACGAATGCGCCCGGTTGGGCGCATTTTTGATGTGCATATATCTATAAACTGCAGTTAAACATCGATGGGAAGCATATTATGGCCACTGAAATGACATCCTCACAACTTAGCCCGAAAGCGGCATTTGCACGAATTTGGAAGCGTTTGACCGACGCGGTTGCAGAAGGGAAGAGGAAAGCCGGTGTATCTGTGAAGACTGAATCCATTATGGAGGCTGCCAAGGGTGGCAAGCTGGACATGATTGATTTGGGCGAGGATAATCTGTTCGGTGACCCGGAACAGGGAATGCTTGATCTTGGGGAGGAAAATCTCTTTGGAACCCCGGAAGGTGAGGAACCTGCTGAACAGCCGGAAACTCCGGCTCCGTCCGAACATGAACCTGGTGCCGAGGCTCCCACTGAACAGCCGGCTCCCACCGGGCGTGTTCTCAAAGGCGTTGTGGGTGGTAAAACCGGTGATGACCAAAAATTGGTTATCACCAAGAGAAAGCCGACACGTTTGACAAAGGCTGAACGTGAAGAGGAAGAACGCCGCGCTAAAGAGCGCCAGCGCCAACTCGACGCAGAAAACAACTATTCCGTTGCGGAAGTTCAGGAAAACTGGAAGTCGCTGTTTGACTATGCCTATGAAAACCGTGAGTATCTGAAAGATGCCGGCCAGCTCATCACCGAAGATGAAGTTAGGACTCTGTTCAGTGCCGAGTATAATAATTACAGCGGAAGAAACCACGGCGACTCTACCGATACGGCGGTGAGTGGTGTTTTGGACATCTTCCAGAAAAAACTTCCAACTATTATTAAGCAGCTTGATGCCCGACTTCATGGTGAAGGCAACTTCATGAAGAATGGTTCACTGATGTATTATTTGCTGCGTGCGTCACATTTGGCCAATGACAAACGTACTCCAATACCACGGCCAGGCGAAACGCTCGGCATCAAGTCTAAGACGGTAGTCAATGACAAGACGAGTGTACTCAACCAGTTCGTGATGACTTCGGACCTCCAGGCATGTGAAGATTGGATACGGAACCGGTTCGATGGGTATGATATGGCTGATGATGCGGTCAAGGGCATGTCCCTTGATATTCTCGCCAATGGAACCAACAAACCGGGCCTGGTTGAACAGCTCGGTGGCCGTAAGGACATTCCCAAAAAGTTTGCCAGTCCTAGGTACGGAACACTTGAACGTTCCGATGACAAGGTGATTGTCTTGGGTACGGAAGGTTTCGTAGACGATTTCAATACAATGTTTGACGATTATTTGGCTGATGCCGATAGGAGTCCTGAGCATGTTGGGGCTGAGGTGCGACCAGTTAGTTCCCTTGGCGCTACCAAGTTTCATGGTAATCTATATGGCGCCGCGTATGATGAGAGACGGTACCTGGGTGTTATCAACTTTTTGGTGCGCAAAGGTGTCCTGCTTCCAATCACACTCAACGTAGGTAAAATTTCCACCGATCAGTCCGGGAAGGGCAATGGAAAGAATGGAAAAGGCAGCAATGGCGGTGGTGAGAAGGATGATGAAAACCGCTGGGCGGATAATCTCATGTCCCATCGTGACGATGGTAATGGGATGTCTGTTATCAACGCAAACGTAGGCGAACAGTGGTCGGCGAATGGCCTCATGCGGTTACTTGGTGGAGCCGGTGCTAAAAAGGTTGCCGAGATGTCCGGTACTGGGGACATGCTGGGTGATGCTTTGGCAAGTGGTAATGAGATTGGAACGCTATCCAAATTCTCTTCTGCCGTGATGAAGTGGCTTTGTGAAACTCTTGGGAGGGAGTATTCTACCAAGAACGCCAGTGGCATGTCGGCAATCATTTTTGATAATGAACCGTCGATAATTGCCGAGGCCGGTAAGAATATGACCTTGGATGGCAGTACCCGTGCGGTTCTTCGTGCGATTGAGAATTTCAATGGGGCAATGTCTCGGCATATCAAGAACAGTGAGATAGGCGGCGACATTGGGGATATTGAACATATGTCCCCTGAGGAAATCAGGGAGAAGGCTACTCCGGACGTTCACTTGGATGAACTTGCCCGTAAGTGCTATGATGCATTGGAACGCGGAAATCAGACCGAAAGCCTTGTGACATTCGGTAAGGGTTATCTGGTGTATATGATGGGTGGTCTATTTGAATTGCCGACCAATACGCCATCGCTGATTACCAATGCGGCCCGATTTGCATCCTTGATGGGTACCAAGCCGATGAATAGGGGGCTCATCCATCAGTACATTTTGAAAATGAATGCTGATGACGTAGTTGCTATGGCAAGGCGCCTGGAAGATGCCGCTCCGGAGATTATGGTCGGCCAGGAAGGCGGTAACATCATGTATGGCGACATGTACCCGGATTGCAATGTGCCATTGAACGATTTGAAAACATCTGGCATCCCAGGTGCCATAGCGTACATTTCTGAGATGGATCCGTTCCAGTGCATCTGCGACTGCGCCGAAACACTTTGCGGTATGGAACCTGGTACATTGAGCGCGTATATGGCCGACCTCAAAACATGCGATGACAAGGCTGATATTGAGGATAAGGCTCGTACAATCAATAATCAGGGCAGTGGTGTCGTAGACTTGCACATGAGCGATGCCGGCAAGGAACGTGTGAAGCGCGTGGAGCCTACTAACAAGCAACCGCCTAAACCAGCGGCACCGACTATTGCCAGATTTGGGCGCAACCGTTTCTAGTGGGGTAATGTGAGTACATTCAGCCCGACATACGATACCTTTTTCAGGGTAGGTGATGATGGTGTCACACATAGTGATGCCACCGACCTGCCGGTGTCCGAGTCGTCCTTCGTCGCGTTCAAGTTCTCGTTGGCCGAACTTTATAACACGCCGAATCCGGAAATCATCATTAAGGTAACGGTTACATCAACTAATGTCCTTGGCAATGAAATTGGAATGCTTGGCCTCTATGAGATGAGTGATTCCAACTGGATTGGCAGTGATTCGTATGACAAGGTCGATGACAAGGTGAGTGTAAGCCCCATTGCGATAAGCGATCCGATTGCCGACTGGGATTGTGATGGCCAGGTAGATGACCCTACCCCAATCGAGTTCAGAATTCCGGACTCCATTGTCAAGGGGTGGAAGCGTCGCAACCTTTCACAGGTTTCTTTGGCATTGGATACCTATCGTGATTTTGAATTTGAAGGCGAAATGAGTATTGGTTCAAATGAATCGGAAACACCCATTCAAGTTTCAATCGAAGAGGGTACTGCGCCCACACCGGAACCGTTCGACATTATAGTGAGCCCATCCACCCTGTCTCCGGATGGAAGGGCAACTATTACTATCTCCGAGGCCGACCGTTCATTTGATAGCGGGATTGGTGACCTGGTTGTCAAGATAGATGGTGAACCGGCTACAATTCTGTCCGGAAACGAGAACTCATTGAAGATTGTTGTTCCAGATATCCCCGGTAAGGTGGAAGGAATGAGCGAACTTGTCATTATGGACACCGAGGGTACGGCGGTTAGCAAGTCTACGCGAGTGTACTACGATGCCAGTGCGACAAAGCGTAACAAATTCTTTACGGAGCCATCTCGCCCAGGTAGGGACGATGAACGGGTCAGTCATTCCGCGGTGTATAATCGCGACCTCGGTTTCAACAATTTTGTTGAAATTACCGACGAGAACAGCCTCATCCAGAACATCTACAACATTCTGCTTACCAGGAAGGGCGAGCGTCTGTTCAATCCGGACTTCGGTACGACCATCGAGGAACGGGTATTCAGTATCATGAACGAGGATGACGAGACGAGCATTCTGCAGGAATGCTTCACCGCCATCAACGAATACGAGCCAAGGGTATCGGTGGACTATGAGGAAAGCAAGGTAGATATCGACTACGATGCCAACACCATCCGTATCATTATCGCCGTTGTCTTGCCGAACGGAAACTCCGAGTACATCGTTCTTCCGTTCAAGAGTAGGGGAACCCTCGTTAGATGATGTTAGGACAGCAAGTCGCCACTAATACCCACCTGGTCTACGTGGACGACTACAAGACTGGGTGGAAGGAAGTTGGCCTCCGTCTCGGCATCTGCGGCGAGGACGGCACTCCAAACGCGGGCACCTATATCATGGAGGCCCGGTATCACAATTCAAATGGCGTTTCCATGCCGGCGATGAAGCTGGATGGAAAGAGTATTGAAGTCTACGTCGTGGATGGGGTTGTCGGCAACGTGAAGGATCCGGCTTCGCTCGCCGATGCGCTTAACCATTTCCATGTCCCCACCCTGGATTTCGGAACCTACAAGTTTTCCGGGAAGTTCTCCACTGCGCCCGGAAAGCCAAACATGGTCTATGACAAGATGCGCCGCGGGATTACTTTCAATGCGAACCGCATGAAGGACCTTCGCGGCATACATGACCTGATGGTCAGGATAGACTTCGATGATGGCAAGTTCATGGAGCCGCTGTTAAGCCGCTACATCTATACGGTGAACCAGATGCCGAACAAGAAGAACCGTGGCATACCGGTGCTTGGATATTTCGACCTTGAAGAATACCTCTCCATAATGCGGGACCCCAGGTCGGCAATGTTCCACCTTGAAGGGCCGACCAGTGCGCTCATGTTCATCGAGACGGCGGAAACACCGGGCCGGGTCGTGTTGAGGGATATCGCCGAGAACGGTTCCTGCATGCTGGCCCTGGAAGGATTCAAGTCGGTGCTTGATGTGAAGAAGGCCAATTCGTTCCGGCCCATCGTCGTACTGAGCATGACCCCGTTCAAGCTACCGGAAAGTTCCAACTTCCCGTGGCACAAGGTGACCTATGGCAAGTTCAAGGTATTCTGTACCCCCATGATGGGCAAGATGGACATGTGGGAACATGTCCAGGGAGGGGTGAACCTACTGTCCAGGATGACATAGGTGTTGATAAGTTGTTGATAGTGTGGATATTTTTGTTATTTAGCAGTTGACAGTTTGGAAATAAGTAGTTAAATTTCAGTTGAACAGAGAGGTATCTCATGGCAAAGAAAGCAGCAAGTACAGCAACATCAGGCGTGCAAGTCGCCCCAAATTTCGGTTTCTTCCGCAAGTTGAAGACAGGTGATAAGTACCTGGACCACAACAAGAAACGACCGGAATATGGATTCATCAACAGCGGTTCCTATGCGTTTAACGCGGCTTTGTCCGGCGACGTATATCAGGGCTTCCACATGAACAAGTTCTTCATGGCGGTGGGTTTCTTCGGAACCGGTAAGTCCTTGATTGCCAAGCTGAACTTTGCCCTCGAACTCATGAAGCAGGGATACTACATCTTCTGGTACGACACCGAAAACGAAACTACCGAAGAAATGCTCATCGAGAACTTCGGTTTCATCCCTGGCCAGTTCGAAATCGTCCGCATGCACACGGTCGAAGAATTCCACCACAGTATGTCCATGCTCGTCAGCCAGCTTGAAGAAGACAAGGGCGAGAAGTTCGAGAACGAGCGTAAGTGCGCGGTTGTGCTTGACTCTGCCGGCGGTCTCTTTACGAACAAGGGTGTTGACGATGCCCAGAAGGGTGCCGATAGCGCCGACATGACCAAGGCCAAGAAGTTGAAGGCCTTCTTCACCGACATGACATTCCGTTGCGGTGAACTCGGCGTTCCGATGTACATTACGAACCACAAGTATTTGAAGCCGACCAGCTACGGCAACCCGGAAGAAATCGCCGGTGGTGAAGGCGCCAAGTATTTCGCCCGTGTTATTTTTGACCTCACTACTGGATTTGAAGTTGTTTCCGCGACCGACAAGACCAAGCTGGGCCTTATCCTGAACGTGAACATCAAGAAGAGCTGCTTTGTCCACGTCGGTACCAAGGTCAAGATGTATCTTGACTGGAAGACCGGTCTGAACCCGTACTACGGTCTCCATGACATCGCGAAGGCTGCCGGCCTCCTGGAAGCATATACAGCCAATAAGTTCCCGGATGTTCCGCCTCCTGCTGGCCGTATCGGCAATGCCGGTGCCTGGGTCATCAAGGATCCGCGCAAGCCGCGTTCCGAATGGATTGCCTGCTTGAACAAGGACCTCCACAAGGCGGAAACCATCGGTACCATCCTCGACCCGATTAACGACTATGTTCACGAGACCTTCAAGAACAAGTCTCTCGCGGACAAGCTCGGCGAGAATGGCATCGACGAGAACGTAAGTCTCGAAGTGGACGAGGAAGCAGTCGAACGCAACCTCGAAAGGGCCAGGAAGGAATCCAAGAAGAAGGCTGCCAGCATGGCGAAGGCCCTCGGCGAAGAGGAAGAGGCACCGGAACCGGAAACCGCGGCGATGGTGGTATCGGACGAAACCGCCGAGTAAAAATCTCGTAAGTCGAAAAGAGTCGGGACTTTCCCGACTTTTTCTTTTATTTTTCTTTCAGCGCAAGATATTTTTGCTATATTTTCAGCATACAGAATTTTAGTTCCCAATTATTATGTCAGATACAGTAATCGAAACCACAGTACCACCCCCTTTCCAACCGGCAGCGCCGGTACAGATTCCAGCACAGCAGGGGGCGGCTCAGGATGCCTTGGCGGCATCCCTACCTCCAGCCTGGGACCCAACATCGCGACCGGTGCCGGTCATACAACTTAGCAAGGAAGACCTTGTTCTTAGGACATATTTCAATGATAACATCATTGGTCCGAAACTGAGAGCGTACATGAACCCGAAGATGTTCGTGGACCCTGTAAACCAGGCGCTCACCAAGGTCATCGGGAAGTTCGAGAAGAAATACAGCCGTAGCCCTACTGCGCAGGAACTTATCCTCGGCATGGGTTCCACCGGTTTCTCGGAACAGCTTGTCCAGAAACTCGGGTATATCTGCAATACGCCGATGGTAGGCGTTCGCCAGGAATACCTCATAGATTTGATTGAAGGTCATTTCCGTGAAAGGATGACCGAGAATATCCTCATCAGCGCCGCGGAGAATGTCCATGACCGGCATGTCGATGGGATTAACAACCTGATACCGAAACTCAAAGAAGCGGTAAATTTCTCTTTACATACGAACCTTGGCCTCAATGTCTACAACGACATTGGTGCCGCGCTTGCATTGTTGAAGGAACGCAAGGAATGCATCCCGTCGTCCATCAACGAAATCCGCGCCAAGACAGGTACTGTCGAGAAGGATGGATCCATCAGGGGCGGTGGATATTACCGCAAGACCCTTACCCTCTTTGTTGGTCAGCCGAACGTCGGTAAGAGCCTTATTCTCGGTAACGAGGCCGTGTTCGCGTACTCCTACGGGTACAATGTCCTTTACATCTCCCTTGAACTTGCCGAAGACTACTTGTGGCAGCGTTTGGCAGCCAACCTCTGTGATGTGGCGATGCCTGACATCCTGCAGATGACCGAGGAAGAATGTCGCGCAAAGATTGATGCAACGCTCCGTGCAAACCAGGGTGACGGTGTCCATGGCAACTTCCAGATTAAGCGCTTGAAGACCACCACCACTCCGGCTGACATCGAAATGTATGTTGACCAGTTCGAGGCTACTTTCGGTAAGCTCGACCTCCTGGTTATCGACTACATCGGTATCATGAAGCCGGGCCTCTCCGCTGCCGAGCAGCGCAGCATGTATCTTGACGGTGTGGCCAAGGCCGAGCAGATCCGTGACTTCCTGATTGAACGCAATATCGCCGGCCTTTCCGCGGTGCAGTTCAACCGTATGGGTTACAATTCTCTCGATGCGGGTATCGAGGCGGTGCAGGGTTCTTCCGGTTACTCGGAAACCTCCGACGTGATGATTTCCATTACATCCGACTCCGTCCTGCGTGAATGCGGCATGTTCTACCATACCTTCTTGAAGAACCGTTTCGGTCGTAACTCCGATACCTTCCAGACAAGGTGCGACTTCATGAAGATGAAGTGGTTCGATGCCACCCAGGAAGAACTGACCCATTACCAGGAACTCCGCACTGAACAGGAAGCCTACATGGCTAATCAGATGCCTACTCGTGGCCCGCGTGCTCCCAAGAAGGACAACACCCAGCCACCGAAGGCGCCTCCCCAGGAACAGTTGCCGTCGAGACCCGGTGAACGAGTTGCCAGCATGATATAATTTTTCGGCATGAAGATTGCCGGAATAGACCCATCCATGAATTCGTCGGGCAAGGTCATTATGGACCTTGACGACGTTACGCTTGACATCAAGTCCGTGGACTACTACGGATATAGCTCCAAGTTGTGCTACCTGCACGACGAGGAGCATGTTCACATCTATGCCCTCGGAACGGACTATACCAAGCTGCCGATGATGGCCAGGATGGAACGCGCATATACCCTGTTGAATAAGGACATGGAGGATGTGAAATACATCTCGTTCGAGGACTATGCCTATGGCGAAGCCGAGAAGCAGGGCAGTAACGCGATATTCCAGATCGGTGAGTTCTGCGGGGGTGTGCGTTACCATTTCTTCATGCAGGGCAAGGGCATCATCACCTACGGCATTCCGCAGATTAAGCACTTTGCCACCGGTAACGGCGGGGCGCAGAAGCCGGCAATGTGCCAGGCGGTGAAGGATTTCTACCCCCAGTTCTATTACCCATACTTTGACACGCTGAAACAGTACGAGAGCCCTCATTCGGACTTTTGCGATGCGTTCTGGATGTGCGAGATATTGCGCAACCATATCAAGTTCGATGTTCTCGGGCCGGATTCTCTTCACCCGGACATTCTCGCCCTCATGCGATACACCGTCAAGGGTTCTGGAAGCAAGAAAAAGAAGTCAAGGTGCCTGCTGGATTACGACCTTTCCCTCCGTTCGGACATGATGTTCGACCAGGAGGCCGCGGCAAAGCGCAGGAAGAGTGTCCGGAAGAAAGATAGTGCTCAAATGGAGTAGTTTTTCGAAGGTAACAACCAGGAAACAATTATGCTTCATCTGAACACAGATTCTAACGATCCATCCAGTGCAGTCAACCTGAGCAAGGAAGCTGAGACCGAACTCCTTGTCAGCGAAATCAACAAGTTCCTTAGTGCCCCTCCCAGATACGAGGGCGACATGGCAGTCGTGCTCACCATGCCGGAATCCTACCTCAAAAAGGCCCGCGCAAAGCTGAACGAGGCAATCCATGTCGTGTACGACCGGTACAAGGACTATGGGGTGACCATGCTGACCATTCTTTGCGCGATTGAAAGCGTAGTGGAATCTGCAAAGCTCGGACCCCTCGTGGATAACGACATCAAGCTGATGATTGCCGCGGACAAGGGCATCGAGATTTCAGTGGATGAACTTGAACGTGTGAACGAGCAGGTAAGGCGCGGCGAATTGAATTTCGACATTCCCAGGCCGCAGCCCCAGACGGAACCGGAAGAAGATGAAGATGCTGAATTCACCGCCATGATGGACATGGTAGCGGAGGATGACGACGATGAGTAAATTTCATTTCCCCGGACACGGCGCCGTGGTCAAGGAAATCCAGGAGACCCTGGAACGAGAGGCCGAAGAGCGTAACGAGGAAATCAAGAGCACTAGCCTGATGCTCCTCAATGCGCAGGACGGTGTCTACGGTAGCCACCAGAACCTCCCGACAGTATATAGGGAGAAGTGGCTCGCGAAGTTGCGCGAGGAACGTGACAACCCGATGCTCGGCAAGAGCTACATTTCCCGTGCGCCCGAGTACGAGACCGATGCCGATGTCGTCACCGAGGCCCATGAACTTACCGACCAGGAAACGAAGGACATGTTTGTCACGGACGAGAACGGCAACAAGTACATCCCGGAAACCTACAACCCCAATGTGGACGATTCCCAGACATCCGACCTGGATGGCGAGGCCAAGAAGGTCATCGACCTGGCTATTATCCAGAATGTCGCTGCAAAGTGCATCGGTTGGGATTTCGAGGATGTCATGAAGGAATGCGCCATGGCCTTCGAGGAAGAATATGGCGAGGACTTCGTGCTCCCGGACAACATGGACGAAATCGTGACCGCGGCGGTAAACGATGCCGAGATGCAGGCCAGGATTGCCTACAAGAAGCCCGAAGAAACGTAAAATAATCTTTACAATCAAAAAATTTTTGAAAGGCGGCCTCCAAACCGCCTTTTCTTTTGCTACATTTTATAACGGGTGCGAAGAAGTGCTCCTACTTATAAACTGTGGATAGCAGATATTAGCAGATACTAGCAGCTACTTAGCATCAAGAACTAGAAACAAAAGGATAGTAAAATGGATCAGAATATCCCTCAGCAGAATCAGTTTGGCATTGGTGGACAGCCTCAGTTTGCTCAGCCAGGTGCCGCTACCCAGTTTAACTCCATGTTCGCAAACATGGGCGTCCCGGAAACCCCGGCGGGTGGACAAGCCGCCCCGGCAGACCCGAACGAATGGCAGCTCCAGTGCGATGCACAACACGAAAGCGTCGAAGCCATCATCCGCATCCTCCCGAGAGGACTCGCGGGCGTGCAGGGCAACCTCTGGCCCCACGTAAATTGCAGAAAGCATTATCTCAAAAAGCGCGATGGCCAGCGTTGGGGCGAAGGCCCGGTCATCTGTCGCGGAAACATTCCCGATCCGAACGCAAAGTACGGCAAGTCCTATTGCCCGCTCTGCAAGGAAACCTGGGACCGTTACTACAAAATCAAGAACACTTACGGTGAACAGCAGGCTAAGGATTCCGGTATTTCTGGAAACCTGTCCGTTGACGATATCTTCGTGAACGTCCTCATCCTCAATGACTTCGTTCACCCGGAAAACAACGGCCAGATTAAGATTTGGCACGCCAAGACCAAGCAGTGGGACAAGGTTATGGCCGCGTTGCCTGAACGCAACGTCAACAAGAATGGCCAGGCCAAGCAGCAGTACACCAGTACGGCCAAGTATGTCGGCATTCCTTGGCATGTTCTCTCCGGCGCAATCTTCCACTTGAAGGGCACCTGGGACACCACCAAGGCATGGGGTACCCATAAGGGTGCAGCCGTGTGGGATGCTTCCGAATTCGAACCGATGGCAACTCCGCTTGCCCAGAATGACGAAGGCATCATGCAGATTCTTAACCAGTGCCATGACCTCTCCAAGTACGAACTTCAGCCGAAGTCCGTCGAGGAATTGGAAGGTGTCACCCGTAGCTTCTATGCTGCCTACGATGGCGCCCCCGCCATGGCCGCTGACAACAATAACAACATCGCCGCCAACGGCTATCCGTCCTATCAGCAGCCGGCCCAGTACGGTCAGCAGTATGCTCAGCCGGGTCAGGGTGGCGCGATGCCGGCCTCTACCCCGAGCGCCTACGTTCCTCCTCAGCCGAAGACCACCGTCGGTAACGCCGGTGCATTCTTCAACAACCCGGCAGCACCTAACTATGCCCAGCCTCAGCCGCAGCAGAGCGCCTATGTAGCTCCGAACGCGGGTGCCCCGGCTCCGCAGCAGAGCGCATTCGCTACTCCGGGTGCAGCACCTGTTCAGCAGAGTGCGTTTGCTACTCCGGGTGCCGTCCCTGGCGCGGCTCCGGTTCAGCAGAGCGCATTTGCTACCCCGGCAGCACCTCAGCCTAGCTTCGGCGCCCCGGCACCGCAACAGGCCGCTCCGCAGTTCGCGGCACCTGCTGCTCAGCCGGCTCAGCAGTATGTACCGCCTGCAGCACCGACCCCGCAGCCTAACCAGTTCGCTGGTGCACCGGCGGTAGGCGGAACTCCGGCTGGAGTCACGGTCCAAGTGGATGATGACTCGGATTTACCTTTTTAAGTGTTCGCAGATGAGCGAAATACGCGAAAAGGTATGTTTTAAGTGTGGAAGGCTTCTACCATTAGAAGCCTTTTATTCTCACCCTCAAACGGCTGACGGGCATCTTAACAAATGTAAGGAATGTACCAAGAAAGATGTCCATGCCAGATACATGGAAAATATCGAAGACCAGGATTTTATTGAACGTGAACGTAAACGCGGTCGTGCTAAATGGGAACGCTTGTATAAAGGAAAGAAGCATACCCCGGCACACAGTGAACGGAAGACCAGGTCTTTTCTTGAAAGACGATATGGTAAATTTCCCGAGGGAGTGGAACTTCATCACTGGAATTACAATTATCCGCATAAAGTATTTGTGCTTAGCAGGAGACATCACGCTAGATTGCATAAGCTAATACAATTTGATGCCGACACGCAATGCTTTATTTATAATTCAATGGTCCTGTTGACAAAGGATGAGCATGAAAAAGTTTTACAAATTGCAATGCCCGGTGAACCATATGAATACATTGATTGTGATTAACCAATTCTAGTTCGACTATTCACCCGGTACATTTTACCGGGTGAATAGCTTTGGTGGCGTTCATGGCTATTGATTATTCCGAAATACCTGCAAGTGTCTATGACCAGGTCATTCATGAACTGTATGGAACCCAGAACCTGAAAGAGCGTTCCGACCATTATGAGTTTGTGTGTCCGGTCTGTGGCGATATGCGCTTCCCGAATAAGAGGAAGGCGTGGATTTACAAGGATACCTGGAAGTACATCTGCTTCAAGTGTCCCTGCTCCATGCCGTTTGCGTCGTATTTGAAGCAGACGGAACCCGAGACGTACTCCAAGCTCATCTATTCCGCGTTTGGTGCGATGCCGAGCCAGAGGAAACGCAAGGATGAGGTCAAGGATGACCGTCCAGCGCTTCCGCCGGATTCCCCGTTTGTCGATGGGGAACTGATACCCATTACGGCAAACCACCCGTTGGCTCGTGCCGGCCTGGATGAGTGCAAGAGGAGAAAGATCCGTCCGGAGGTTTTCGAGAAGTGGTATGTGTGCCTTGAAGGAAATCAGTTCCTGCACAGGGATGCCAACGGCAACCTGATAATCAACCCGGAAACCGGAAGGCCGGTCGGCAATGAGTACAAGAACCGTATCATCATGCCGTTCTATCATTTCGGTGGCAAGTGGACACAGTTCGACGCTCGCGCAATCGACAGGAATAACCCGATGCGCTACCTGAACCTGAAAAATGTCCGCAGGGAAGCCTACAACATCGACTTCATCCGTTTCGACCAGCCATTCTATATTTTGGAAGGCACCATCGACTCTACGTTTATCCCCAATGCGATAGGCATCGGCGGTGTCCAGCATCTCCATGAGATTCTGATGGATAACCCCAAGATTGCCCAGCATAAGGAAAACTGCGTGTTCATCTGGGATAACGACGAGGCCGGCAGAACCGGAAGGACTGCTACCTGCCACGATGGGTACAAGTGGTTTGATTGGGAAGGCATCATGGAGAAGGATATCAACGGCGAAGTCCTTCATGGATGCAACCTGCCCCTCGGGGAAGACGGGTACGTGCGACAGGAGTACATAGATGCGCGTACCCGTCAACCCGGTGGTTCCGATATCCTGTTCATGCTGAAATACGGTAATGTGGCCAAAGAGAAATTCAAGGCTACGATGAAGACCCGTCGCGAGGCCAACGCAAGGCGTGAGGCCGCAATTACGCCGGAGGTCTATTTCTAATGCTGGATAGGCTCATCAAGAAAATGAACGAGCCCGAACCGGAGTTCGTGAGCGAGAAGTGGGTGGCCGACTACATCCAGAAGGACGCGGATTACGTCCGTAGAATCAAGCTGTGCGAAATGGTCCCGTTCCGCCTTGATGAGAAGGGACACAAGATTTACAAGACATCGGTAATCAAGTACCGTGTCATGAAGTACAAGTTGATGCCTCCGTCCAACGAGCATCCATTGTTCGAGATGACCCAGGAAGAGGCCATGGTCTACCTCAATATCCACAGCCCCGCCAAGTACATGAAGCATGTGCGGGCTGGTGATATAAAGGTTCACCTCAATGCCAACGGGAAGAAGCGCGTGTATCGCGAGGATGCCGATGAATTTCTCCGCACCTTCGATCGTCTCTATCTACTGAAATATGTGCGCGAACCGTTGCTCTTTACGGATGCTGCGCTCCTGTTCGGCTTCAAGATTAGCAACATGAAGTTCATGATCAAGGCCAAGAGGATTGAAACCGAGCCGCGTAAGAAGTATGAAGTGCGAAAGGTTAGTCATGAAACCCTGCTAAAATTTGCACAGGAAAGGGTGGCAAATGGCCATAAGTTCAGGCGTAATCCAATCCCGGAATACATGCCGCGCAGTATTGCCGAAATCTACTGCGCTGCAGTTCCCGAGGCCCGTAATGCCGTCCGCGGGAAACTGGTCAAGTGCGAACAGTACACAACCCCGGAAGGGAAGGTGAAGTGGGGAATAAGCAAGGCAAAGCTGGATTCCCTGATTAGCAAGTGCTGGCGCGGTCGCTGCTACGGAAGCGGAAAGCAGCCTTACTACAACGCCAGACAAATCGAGTTCATATTTGGGAAGACCCAGGCATGGATCGACACCTTTATTCGAGGCAAGTGCCCTCTCGTGGACAAGTATGGTGACCGTGTGGAAAAGAAGGAAGCCTTCAACAAGATATGCGGGTGGGAGAAGAAGGCGGTTGAGGAAATCATCGCTTCGGGCGTAGAGTATTGCCCGGTAATCCGCATGGGCAAGACAATCAAGAACCCCGAGCCGAAACGCTTTACCACGCCGAAGCCAAAGACCGTCATCACTCACAGTGTTGTTGACATCATCGAGAGTGCCTTTGATAATGCGTATTCCGAACGGGAATTTGCAAAGGAACAGCATGCCCGCGACATCATCAAGTCGAAAAATGACAAGAAGCGTGAGCGCGAAGCCATGCGCATCGAACTTGGTTTTGAACCGACGAGGGAATTGCTTCTCCGTCGTGACAATGTATTGAAGTATTCCGAGAACCGTGAGAT
>JAEIGA010006647.1_pt1 | contig 17613 bp, 11 predicted proteins | sample 9270691 | NCBI WGS metagenome assembly JAEIGA01 (sample SAMN17057246, study PRJNA624740) | gut metagenome | biome: biome; isolation source: fecal sample | host: Bos grunniens | place: China: Xizang | collected 2019 | reverse complement strand
TATGAGTCATAAAAATAATATAATGCTTTTGGTGCATTGCCCAAACGTGCGTATAAGATACTATAGATGGATTTGGACATCGCAGGTGTCTTCTTGACAGGAACCTTATCAATGTAATACTCCAAGTCTTTACGAATTTGTGCTGTATCTGTAACCACTTTTAGAGGAAAAGCGAGTAGAGAAACATCTGCTTGTTTGGTTATTTGTCCGTCATAAGTATCATGTTCTTTCGTCACACCATTAGGCAAGTATTGAAATTGGAATCGATTGGCAATATCGTTCCATTCTTTTTTCGGTTTTAGCCCTAATGTGCGTGCTGCTTGAGTGGCATAATAAAGGTTGGTTTTTGCTACTCCCATCGTATAGGCATTATTATCAATGATTTTTCCTCCTAACTCGTTGTTATTCCATTCATCTGCCCCAATGACATGATAAAGGTTGGCTCTTCCCTTGTCATCAATTTCCACTCTTGATACCCAAAAATCGGCAGGTTCTGCAATGAGGGAATAACCCTTTTGTTGCAACCACTCCTTGTCTTGTGTCACACAATAATATTGCCATGCAGCAATCGCGATATCTCCCGTGATATGTATTTCTGCATTAGGATACATATTGTGCGGAGCTACTTCTTCTTGTCCGCTATCGGCACTCTCCCATGGGAATAGCGCCCCTTTGTATCCGTAGAAGTATGCTTTTTGTTTCGCGCGATTGAGGCGTTGATAACGATATTCGAGTGCCTCTTTTGCCAATTGAGGTTGCATGACGAGTAGGGCAGGGTACATCCATGTTTCTGTGTCCCAGAAGCAGTGTCCATTATAGCCCAAACCGCTAAGTCCCATAGGTGAGCATGACCATGCATTACCCTCACGGAAGAAGGCATAATGATGATATAGCATGGAGTGGATATCCTGTTGGGCTTGCGCATCACCAGTAACTCGAATATCGCTCATCCATAGTTTATCCCATGCTGTGTTGTGGCGATCCCATAGGCGTTGGTAGCCTTCCAGAAGTTGGAATACCGTCAGTCGCTCTACTTCGTTGCGCACATCTGGTACGGTATTACTCCCCATGATATTACCTACTACTGCCACATGCAACGTATCGCCACTCTTCATCATCTGGTCAAACTCCATGGTATGACGACCTACGCCTCTATCGGTACGATGGCGGATTGCATGTTCTACTCCGCCTGATTTGTTGTTAGGAAATAGGAATGCAGATGTGGCTGCTAAGTCATGGCGTCCTGTCGGGCTCTTAGCCGTAGTTGTCATTATCACATATCGTGGAAATGTTGTAGTGTATGGATTGGCTTTATTATCAATATAGGAGACGTAGTCTTCTGCATTACGCAATGCTTCATGGGCACGATGTTGGTTCAGTACTTGTATGTGGCAATCCTTATGGGCTATGATCATAATATCCATCATGTATCCGAAAGGCATCTGACGAAGAGCTACTGTAGAATATTTCACCTGCACGGCATCTTTGTAGGTAAAGATACCGTTGTGCGTAGCATTGTGCAAGTTGAAGGATTGGTGATAATTTTGGATATTACCACGCTCGCAGCGCTGACCATCTACTTTTATCTCAACATCTAGTGGATTGATATTAGGAAAATAGTTATTTACACGACCAGAGGCATATATATCATAGAGACCTCCTACTACGAGTTTGTCGATTTTGAGAGGTGAACGTGAACTTAATATACCTATTTGTCCGTTGGCGGAAGTAATGCCGTAGTACTCTCCTTGTAGTGGGTTCTCTACTTCTATAGTCCAAGGATCTTGTGCGTAAGAGACACACGAGAGAATGATGATGAGTAAAGTAAGCAGTCGGTATTTCATAATGATTATCGAATAATCTTGTATTGGTTAACAATGTACAATCCGTTAGGCAGTGACGATAGGTCAACGGTAGAATGAACTGACTGAAGTACACATTGTCCCGCGATATTAAAAACGCGTACTACAGGTGCACCAGTAACAATATACTGGTGCTGACCTATAGGCTGTATCGTAGTCTGAATAGGAGAAGATGTTACATCGGATGATAATTCATCGTTTGCTAACTCATCCTCCGAAAATTCGAGTGCACCTACGCATGCTTTAATAGCGCGTGCTCGGTGTACTTGGTCGTAGCTGAGATAGGTGCTTGACACAGCCCCATCACCGTTTACATCAAAACTAAATGCAGATTCGCATAGGCGTTGATTAGTAGCTAGATAACAGAGATTGAAACTACCGAGAGTCTTTTGAAGCATTCTATAAGTACCATTCTTGCGTACCTCTGCAGTGAATACCTTGCCATCCCACTTACCTGCAATGGTGGATGCCAAGTCAACCTCCCATCCTGTGATATTCTTTGAGGTGGATAGCAAGTTCTCGGTGTTGCGCCATAAATCCTCAGGATATGCCACTGTGTAATCTACATAGGCTATGTCAGTATCACTTGATTGCTGTGAATTGGCAAGGAAGAGGTTGTTCATCATGCAAGACTTACCTTGTGCAATGCGCAGCGCACCACCGCCAAAATTGATTGCGTTACCAGCGAAGGTAGTATTGTTGCCAATGAAAGAGCAGTGTGCAATATTGAAGAGTTGTGCGTTATCATTCATCTTTGCATATAAACCTGCGCCTCCAAATTCTTTGGTAGCAGAAGCAATACCTTTTTTAGCGAATAGGGTGTTGTTGAGGAAGGAATTGTTGACCAAATTGGTTGCAACGCTGTATTGGTCTGCAATAATGGTGAGTGCACCTTGTTTAGTAGAAGCATTATTATAGAAACTATTGCACTGAATGTTAGATATCCGTCCTCCGGTAATATATGCTCCAGCGCCTATAGATGCTTCATTATTACAGAACTTACTGTCAACAATGGTGAGTGATTCCATGGCTTTTGTAAAGAGGGCACCACCATTGTTTTTAGTCGAGTTGTTTTCAAATACGCAGTTCTCAATGTAGATATCGTGGGAATTGGCATATACGGCACCTGCATTGGTGGTAGAGGTACTATTCGTGAAGTGGCAGTTATAGAGATTGAGTTTGCCTGCATTGATAGCGAGTAAACTACCTCCTAAAGCAGATTCAGTCTTGCCATTGTCAAGATGCAAATTATGCAGACAGAGGGAATAGTATTGAGGAATATTGATTATTTGTTTTGCTTCAGATTGGCGCAAAATAGATTTGCCTACAATTTCCTTAAACTCTGGGTCATAACCTCCGATGATAGTGAGGCTGACAGTCGGTTCAATTGTTTGGTTGAGTATGTATTCTCCTTGCGCGAGACAGATAGTATCTTGTTGAGTAGCAACAGCGATAGCCTCTAGTAGCTCATCTGTATTGTTAGCATAGAAGCGCGTAGGAGCAGTAGTCTCTTGGAATTTATATCGCACTAGCACTGGGAAGTGATCGGATGGGGTGACAGAACGATTGTAATCTTCTGTGATGATATGACGACTCAATGCTGTGATATGATCATAGAAGTGATAGTCAAATTCACTACCAGAGCAGTTGGCATTATCTGCTGGATACCAGTTGGATCCTGTGTGGGTAATATTGCCTTTTGGTATACAAGTGGTAGTGGTTGTTAGAGCGGCATCATAGAATTGTCCTCTATAATGGCGATATGCATCTTCTTGTTTGCGGTGCATATTAAAGTCACCTACGAGAACCACAGGCATTTGTCCTACGATTTCACGTAGCATACGCACATTAAGTTCTGCGCCATATACACCAGAAGATGCTGCACCATAGTTCATGTGGGTGCAAGCAAAATAGAATTCTTTTTGCGAATCATTGTCGCGGAAGCGAATCCAAACTAAGGTTCTAGCTATGGTATTGGCATCACCAAAGTATTGCCAACTTAGACCCGGAGTTGAAGGGTGGGCATTGACATACCAAAAGCCCTTTTCTACTACGGTATATTTATCTTTCTTGTAGAAGATGGAATTATACGAGTAATTTTTTCCCTCTCTTTCAATGTCATAAGTCGCATAGTTAGGCAACATATCCTTCATATCTTGCAACTGTGATTTGCCAGTCTGAGGATCTTTGTTGTTACCGGTTACTTCTTGAAATCCTACAATGTCAAAGTCGTAGTCCTTGACAATGTCTGTGACAGCTTTTCTACGATTTGCCCAGAGTTTGTCGCCAGTATCGCCATTGCTAGAGTTGACATAACGGACATTGAATGTAGCAAAACGATGCACTCCCGGCTCCTCAGCCATAGCAGGCATGAAGCCTGCTATGATGAGAGTCAGAGCGAATATTTTATTTAAAAAATTTACTCGCATAAGATTATTTATTTTACAAATTTCATTCCATTGCGGATGTAAAGACCACGTGGCAATACATTGAAGTCTTTACCCATAGCTTGACCTTGCAATGTATAATAGATGCCATCTTGAATGGTGTTGATAGTCACATTTTCAATTGCAGAAGAAACTTCCGCTGCGCTATCAATAGAACCAGCCATAGTAGTAGCAGCACGTGTAAGTCCGCGTTGATCTACTGTAAGATCCATTACCTCAGTTACCGCGGTTTCCATGTTCCATGCAGCCACAGCAGCTTGCAAATCAGCTACAGCGAGACTAGTAGCTTGCTCTGCAAGAGGCGCAAAACTATTAGAGAAACCACCATTGTCAGCCAAAGTAGCAGTACCGAAGATTTTCTCTTGTGTATTTACATCATTAGCAGAGGTAGTCACTTTATCGGTAGCAACGAATGTACCACAATCGTCAGCCTTTTCTGTGAAAGTACCTAAGATATTATAACCTGCACTATAATACTTAGCAGTAGCCCATTGGATATCAACTACAGATTCACCTGGGTTGTAATTATCTTTAGCAGCAGGGTTAACCATGATATTGTTGGCAAGATATGTAGTTGAGAACTTACCAGCACGATAACCACCACCAATCCAGTTACCTGCACGAGTAGCCACATTGTCAACGATGGTGTTGTTAATCAAATATGCTTTTGGCGCATTGATACCATCATCACCAGAACCACCAAGCGCCACAGCACCACCATATAGTACTGAAGAACCAGTAACAGTACAGTTAATCATATATAGTGTACCTGCACAGTCTGCCACTGATACTGTACCACCATAACCGCCTGCACAAGTATTGTCTGAAAACTCGCAACGCTCAAACAATGTGAGCATATTATGCGAAGCATCTTTATTGCTAGAGTTGGATGCACGTGCACGAAGAAGTGCTGCAGAACCTGCGCCCACACCTCTGTTGCCTTCGAATACGCAATCGAATACGCGTAGTTGTGAACCCCAAGATACGATAGCTGCATTGTTTTGACCTTCAGCAGCTTGATTGTTGATAAATTTACAGAAGTGGAGATCCAACTTGGTGTGCTTTGCAAATAGCATGTTTCCCCAGTATTTTCCATCTTGACGAGCACCATCGCGGAAGGTAACGCCCCAAATCTCTGTCAAAGGAACATCTTTGTAGAATTGATTGTCTTCTTGATTCTCTTTGTGCGCATATTTTTCAGGCATTCCTACATATACGAATGCATAATCGGTGTTATCACCCTTGCCATCACCATCTAAGTCAGCAGAGAAAACTGATTGACCTGCTTTGCTGTGGTCAATGTTGGTATCGGTACCAGTCATAGTTGTAGGATAGCCACCTTTGATGATCACACCTTGTGCGATATCCCACTTGTTGGTGGTTCCGTCTGGTGCATAGTTACCTTCCATCAAATAAAACTCGGTGCCAGGTTCAGCACTTGTGATAGTGGCTCCAAGGTACTCACCCGCAGCTGCATTTTCCCATGAAGAACCATCGCCATCGCCATTTCCTTCTGGTGTGAAGAAATACTGCTGCGCATTAACTGTAAAAGCTGCAGCTAACGAAAAAAGTAAAAATAAAGACTTTTTCATAATAATAAATTTTTGTTGTTAGTAAAATATTTATAGGAGATTCTTGTGAATCTTTTGTTCGTGCAAAAGAGTAGGGACTAGTCTGTTAAAGCTAGCCCTCTACTCAATTAGTATTTAGAATGTCAATCCGTCGTTCCAACCAGGGTTCTGGGTCACAGCTCCATTGCTCAGTACTCGCTCGTTAGTAGGAACAGGATTGAGGTAATCCTTGTTTTCGTCAAATTGGAAGGTCAGTGTGCTAAATGCCCACATATTGCCAGATACGCCATTGCTCAATATGAGATCGCTTCCTAGATAGAGTTTAGAAACTCCAATACCACCACCACCTGTTTGACCTTCTTCCATGATAACGATATTCGCTTTGCCATCTCCGGTTAAGTCATATTTTCCTGTTGCAGGGAAATAGATACCTAGGTATGGTTGAGTGAAAGCTTTACCTTCGCGCCAGCGCATGATGTCCCAATAATGAAGACCTTCTAGTGGAGTCTCAATAAGACGCTCACGGCGAATCTCCATTATCACTCCTTTGTTAGCAGATTGGGTTATATTAGGATAGAGAGACTCCATGTATGCACAAGGTTTAGCATTCGCATCCGCCATACAAAGATCAGGCATGCCAACTCGCTTGCGAAGGAGATTAATAGATTTATCTAGGTCGCCTTGAGTAAGTGTCCCTAATTCAGCTTTAGCCTCTGCATAGTTGAGCAATACCTCTGCATAGCGGAAGATAGGCAAGCAAACCAATGACGCATCCCAAGTGTTGTACTTAGCATCCATAACATACTTGATGTACTTGTATCCTGTAGATGTCTGCTTGAGATCTACAGGATTGGTCTTGGTAGCGCCATATTGTATATAACCTGGTGTATGGATGGTTTGTGCCATACGAGGGTCGCGGTCTTTACATTCCTCTACATAGCCCATAGTAGCATAGCCGTCCTTCTCGGTAAAGCGTGAACCATCTTTCATGAGATACATGTTGACAAATCGCTTGGTAAAGCCTGTTGTACGAGCTACGGACCAAGCATTAGCATTGTTCTTGATGTTCAAATCAGCACTATAGCAACGAGACCAAATGTACTCATCAGGGTTCGCATTGAGCGATGCAAAGAGTGTACGATAAGCTTCGCCATCTGTAGCATCATCTCTGTGCAATGCATAGCCACTCTCATTCATCAATATCTCAGCCGCTTCTACTGCTTGCTCCAAAAGTTCTTCCCATGGAAGATTGTCTGGGTTGAAGGTCATACCTGCGTGATATTTGCGGAATGTTCCTTCAAACAAGCATACGCGAGATTTGAGTGCAAGTGCAGTCCACTTGTTTACCTCATAAGGTGTGCGTGTGGCAGAGAGGTGCTCAATGGCAAAATCCAAATCAGCAAGGATGCTATCTACTACTAGCTGACGGCTGTCACGTGGTTGAGTGAGTAGTTCTTTGTCATCAGAATTCAGCACCTCACTATACCAAGGCACATCACCATAATTACGCACTTTATCAAAATAGAAATAGGCACGGAAGAAATGTGCTAAACCATCATAATGTTCACGTGCATCTGCATCTTCGCAGTTTGATGAATGTGCTAGGTAGAAGTTAATCTTGCGCAATACTTCCCAATTCCATTTATTGTCAGTCTCTGGAATCAGACGAGTACCTTGCACTTGACGACTAGGAACAGGCGCTACAAAGTGATCGCCCTCTTCTTCATATAAATCTGCACCTGTAGGCATCAACTTATAAAAATAGTTGGTGTATAACTTCAACTCTTGTGCAGACGAGAAGTAGGTCTCAGGAGACAACTTGTCTTCTGGATACTTATCCATACTACATGCTGAAAGCAGAAGTACTGAAGTTAAAACGATAAAAAATGATATTTTTTTCATATTATATTCCTCCTGTTATTAGAATGTAGCTGTTAAACCAAATGTGAATGATTTAGAGAATCCGTACGTGATGGCTTGTGTCAAAGCTGCTGCAGATTCTGGGTCAATCGTTTTACAATACTTCTTCATTGGTGAAGTGTACCAGAGGTTTTCGCCAGAAAAATAGATACGGAATTCGGAGAATACTTTCTTCCAGCAAGGAAGTGTATAGCCGATAGTCAAATTCTTAAAGCGCAAGTAACCAATGTTTTGCAAATAGCGATCATTGGCTTGACCAAGTGAGTTTTGTGTGCCTAAAGCCTCATACGCACGGTAGCGTGGGAAGTAGGCATCGGGGTTATCCTCACTCCAAACAAGATTCATAAAACCTTCAGGGATCAAACCTTGATATGGACGAGAATATGGTCCCCAGAAGGTAGTAGCCTCGTTGGTAGGATACCAATCGCGACGACCTACACCTTGCCAGAACATTGAGAAATCAAAACCAAAGTACTCGAAACCAATTCGGAAGTTGTAGTTGTAGCGTGGAAGGCTGTTACCGATGATCACGCGATCGCCGTAGTCATCAGCGGTAGCTGCACCATTATCAATTATTCCATCACCATCCAAGTCCAAATAAATAAGGTCGCCTGCACGCGCGCCTGTCTGACCATCTACGGTCACTAGGTTGATGTCACCATATACCAATGATTGATCTACCTCGTAGGCCGCTGCTTCTTCATCAGAAGCAAAAAGTCCACCAGTCTTGAAACCCCAGATCTCTCCGAGCTTCATGCCTTCGTAATAACCAGCCTCAATCACTTTAGTAGGGTTATCAAATCGTGTAATAGTAGATTGGTAATCTCCGAGACCAGCACTAATTTCGTATTCAAAATCGTGTTCTCCAAGTTTCTTGTGGTCACGCCATGAGAGCGCGACTTCCCAACCGATGGTTTGCATATCTGCTGCATTAATCTTAGGAGCGCTTGCACCGTAAACAGAAGGTAATCCTTTACCTGCTACCAACATGTCTGTAGTGTTGCGCACATAGAAGTCACCTGTGAAATTGAGACGATTGCGGAAGAATCCCCAATCCACCCCCACATCGTAGGTGGTCATTTTCTCCCATGTTAAGTTGCCTGAGTTAGGCGCACTTTCTGTCGCATATTGCAAGGCAGTTGCACCATCCAAGGTGATTTGTTGATCAAAAATATTATCTGTACTGATTGTTTGGTATGCGTCATAGTAACCTACTAACTGGTTACCCAACTGACCTGCAGAAACGCGGAGTTTGCTGTTACTCCAAACCTGAGATATACTCTCCCAGAACGGTTCCTCGCTCATACGCCATCCCATACTACCAGCAGGGAATACACCCCATCTATGACCTTTAGCAAAACGTGAACTACCATCAGCACGAACAGATGCTTCAAACAAGTATTTACCCGCAAAATCATAGTTAAAACGAGCGAACACACCATTGGTAACAGCTTCTTGTACTTTCTCACTCAACTCATTCAGTTCTCCTGTTGCAAAGTTGAAGTTGCTCAGATCTTCTGTCAATAGATCCATACGATCTACTACTAAATCGTGATAGCGATATGTTTCGCCATTGAAACCTGCCATCATGGTAAGATGGTGGCTCCCCCATGTAGGATTCCAAGTGAGGTAGATATTGTAGTTGTGCGTTTGATAGCGTGCTAAAGTCTGCTTGTATTGATCCACAGAACGCCAGCTATCCATTAGAATAAAATCACCATCTACGCGATCTTTGTAAGGCACTTTTACCGAACGGTTTGCCAATTCTTTGGTACGCCATTTAAAAGAGTAATCTGCAGAGAGTGTGAGGTTCTTTGCAAGATCAATGTCGAGGCGATTTTGGATAACCATCTCGTTGTTTTTCTCGCGATTATTGTGCTTGCCGTATTGTAAGAGTGCATTCATGCCGTCGCCAACAGTACCAGCTCCATTATATACAAAATAGTTCATATACACAGGACTACCATCTGGATTGTTTGCTGGCACGAAAGGAAGTGCGTGCAGTGAACCAACACGGAATACCTCGCGTACAGATTCAGTACCAGGATAAGTGTAGTTGGAGTTGAAGAAACTAAAGTTGACACCATAACGCAACCATGGACGGATGTTTACATTCACTTTTGCACGGGTAGAGAAGTTATGCCATTTATCGGTATCAATATTAATCATACCTTCCTCATTGTAGTAGCGACCACTGACATAATAGTTAACCTTGTCATTACCACCCGTTACAGAGATGTTATAGTCTTGCATAGGGCGAGTTTTTTGGTAGTAATGGTCATACCAATCAAAGTTAGCATAGTACTTGTAGCGACCATCATTTTGAGCCACTGCCCAAGGACGCTCAGGGTCCTCTGTTTCTTGACCATAACGCATCCACAATTCAGCATAGTCGGCCTCGTTGTAGGTGGTCATGTTGTAATTGGCATGGTGGTGCATAAAGAGGTCATTGATGTAAGCTGAAGTAAAACCATTGGTAATGAAGTCTGTACTGGATGTCTGTGTCTTCCAACCCGCTTTGGCATCAACTGTCACTGTAGGTGCCTTTCCCTCTGCACCCTTCTTAGTGGTAACGAGTATCACACCGGCAGCAGCCTTTGCACCATAAATCGCTGCAGCAGAAGCATCCTTGAGGACGGAGATAGATTGCACATCGTTGTTATTAACGCGCTTGAGATCCATCTCTACTCCATCTACGAGGACGAGAGGCTTAACACCGCTGTTGATAGATGCCACACCACGGATATCAATCTTGAAGTCGGAGTTTGGACTACCAGCATTCATGGTGATGTTGAGTGATGGATCAGCACCTTGAAGTGCAGTTGCCATGTTCTGAGTAGGACGTCCTGCTACATCTTCTGCAGATACTACAGATACGGCACCTGTAAGGTTAACCTTCTTCTGAGCACCATAACCTACAACAACTACCTCATCTAATTGCTCAGTATCTTCGTGAAGCGTAATGTTGTATGAACTAGCGTCAGTAATACGCAATTCGTAGGTTTTGTAGCCAATGTAAGATATTTGAAGGTATTGACCAGCTCTTACATTGCTAAGAGAAAAGTTACCATCGAAGTCGGTGATAGTACCATTGTCAGAATTTTTTATTTTCACAGTGGCACCAATAATAGGAAAGTTAGTATCGTCCACTACGATACCATCCACAGTTTTACCGATTGCATGCTCTATCTCTTTGTTAGAGAGAGCAATCACATTGTTGTCCGTAATTTTATAAACAATACTAGTACCATCGAAGAGCGTGTTGAGTGCAACCTCAAGAGGAGTCTCATCAAATGATACTGATACCACATGGTCTAGCCCAACAAGGCTTGTGGAATTATAGAAGAAGTGGTATCCAGAAGCCTGCTCGAAAGGTTTGAGTACTTCGCGAATAGGCTGATTAGCAATGTTCAAACTGACACTTTGTGCCATCAATGTGATAGCGCAAAAGATCGTAAAGAAGAGAGATAATATGCGTTTCATCATTTTAGGATTTAATTAATCGTGTCTTGAACATGAATAGTTACTGGGATCTCAATCTTGTGAAATTCCCAATTAGGATATTGTAGTTTTCCGAAGAAGTATAGCTTTACTTCACCTGGTTCTGATAGAACTATAGGTGATGAGGTCGCTATTGATTTACCTGCTTCATTCTTTTCAAATAGTTGGAAATCAGCTGTTAGATCAGGGTTAGTAAACCACCAACTAGCGTAGAACCAATATTGGTTCGCATCCTCAAACAGGTTATCAGAACCATCTGTAAGACGCTCAATAGAGCAGGTAATCGTATCACCTACTTTGTAAACGTCTTGCTGAGGAGAAATAGTGATATTGCTGAATGTAGGCAGCACCACAGTTGACTTTGGCTCACAAGAAGCCAAAGTCAAAGCCGTGATAAACATCAACAATATGCATTTTGCAAATTGTTTCATAATAAAGTATTATTTAATAGAGATTTTTTGTGTGCCTTCTGAAGTCACTACGATATACATACCTGTTGCCAAATCGTTTACTTGATTGTAAACTTGGCGACCGAGCATATCATAAATAGCGATAACTTGAGCTGCATTAGTAGCATTTTCTACTGCAGTAGGTGTAGATTGCTTTACGAATGTTGCAGCAAGTACGATGTTTGACTTTATTGCTGGCAGAGTATATACCCCTTCTACTGTCTCCAAAGCTATTTGATCTATAGTGATCTTATCAAGTACATATCCTTCTGCAGGAGTAGCCACTACGGTAGCAGTAAAGCCCTCTGGAAGAGAGTACTCACCTGCTACTAACTCTAATTGTTGACCAAGGAACTCAAGAGTTAAGCTACCATTCTCAATAGTAGCTACAGTAGCCTTATACTCGGCAAGCTCTACTGCACCAATCTCCATATTAGTACCTTGTTTGCGAGCGTTGCCATAAACATCCTTATCGCCTACAAAGTAAGCCAATGCATCGTTGCTACCTGCATTATAAAGAGGGGATGTCCATGCAAAACTGTAGTTCTCGTTGAATTGAGGAGCGTTCTCTGCATCTAATTGAATATATGTTACATTAGCAGTTGTTCCTGCTACTGCATTGTTGAGGAATTTACCATAACCTTGTGGATAACCACCCAATTCTTGCGCTTGCACCTCACCATTTATAGTGTTGCCATAAACAACATTGTTTACAAATGCACGATTAGGATTGCGGCGAACATCCAAGCGAACACCACAGAATTGTGGATTATTAGTATTTTTCTGGGTGTTATTGACAATAGTACAGTTAATAATGTCAGAACCGCTATCATCGGTATCACGACTGCTTGAACGCATAGACAAACCACCTACATTTCCAGCAGTATTGTTAGCAACCAAGCAGTTTACTAAAGAACCAGTGCCAAACATATCTACACCGCCGCCGCCACTTAAAGAAACATTGTTAGTAATAATGCAATTGTATGCGGAACCCGCTTGTAAATAGAGTCCACCGCCATTGTTGCTTGACTCGTTGTACTCTATTGTTGAATTTAAAATCACACCACGGATACGAACACCACCGCCGTGAGTAGCTGTATTGTAGCGAACAACGCAATTGATAGCACATGTGTCGTTTTTATCGCCTGTTTCTTGTCCAATACCGCCACCCATACAGTTGCCAGAGTAGTCAAAGGTGTTGTTTTGTACAAGGCAGTTGATAACACGACCTTTTTTCATTAATGCTACACCAGCACCCAATTTGTCAGATTGAATAGCAGTCAACTTACCATTTTGGATTGTGAAGTTATCCCAGATGGTGAGAGTGTCAAAGTTTTCAGGTTGGTTGAGTACACGACCGCTTTGTTTTGCGTCGAGGATAGAAGCGTGCTCGGTTTGTGCGGTGAAATCTTCGTTCCAGCCACCAGATACGTATACACCACCTTTCATGGTGAAGTTACCTTCGTAGGTGCCAGCTTGTACCAATACGGTATCGCCAGATGAAGCACCATTCACAGCAGCTTGCAGATCTTCACCTGCAGCCACTTTTACTTGAGTAGCCATAAGGCTTGCACTTGCGAGAACGCTAAGTGCCAAAAAATAAAGTTTCTTCATGATACTTTTTTAATTAATAATTGTTAGTTGATTTATAATTTGTGATTTTATTTTTCACATAGATATACCACTGATTCGTTATCAAAATAGTACATTACTCCCGATGTCATACTCAATATCTCAAGCACATTGCGTAGTGTACTATGTCCTAAATAACCAGTAAAGCGTTCGTTTTTCAATTTGTCTGTAGTGACTATGATTTGTATGTTGTAATTGCGGCTTAGTTCCATCGCAATATCTTCTAGGGAACAGTTGTTATAGCGGATCTCGTTATTTAGCCAGCATAGATAGTTGCTTGCATCAACTTGTTGCTTGGCGAGAAATTTGCTGTCTTTGTTGTATTCCACACGATTGTTGGGTTCCATCATCAACTCCGATCCACCTGCAACTACATTGACTTTTCCTTCAGACAAGACCACAGACACGCTTTTCTCCTCTTCATAATTTCTTACGGAAAAAGATGTACCCAGACATTCCACCACCAAATCCGTTGCATTGACTATGAATGGATATTCTTCGTTGGAAACAACATCGAAAAATGCCTCTCCAGTCAATGTTACTTCCCTCAATCCATTCTCTAGTGAGCAGTTATATGAAAGTGTTGTCTTGGCATTGAGCACCACATTTGTTCCGTCTGGTAGGGTGACATTGCTATGTTCTCCTATGCCAGTCTTTATCGTTACCACTCCGTTACCACTGCGATGGTCTACGAAGGAATACCATGAAAGAGTGCCCATGCATAGGCAGAGCAGACATATTGCTGCAATAGCCATTCTTTTCCAGTAACGACTGACTTTATGCTTCACTTGTTTATCGCTTTTTTCGCTGGTAATTTGACCCATTACACGGTCGCGAACAACGTCAGGGATAAAGTTGTCTGTCATTTCAATAGACCGACGCATCCAAGCATCGATATGCTTGTCGCTCTTTATCATAGAGAGAAGATGCTCTTTGTCTGTACTTGACAAATTTCCCTGTAAAAAATTCTCGGTAAGGTTTTTTAAATCAATCATTTTTCGTGAAATATTAATCTCAGTTTAGTTTATCTCGTAATTCTTTTAGTGCTAATGTGATATGAACTTCTACCGTCTTTTCGCTAATTTCTAGCATTCGTGCTATTTCCTTATTAGACTTGTGTTCAAATCGAGAAAGTATGAATACTTTTTGGCGAACACTAGGCATTTGGCGGACTATGGTCTTAATATACTCTTCCAATGACTTAGCATCGTTTTCTAGTTCAGTATAGTTGTCGATATAGTTTTGGTGAGTTTGAATGTAATCGGAATATATTTTCTTTACCATCTCATGATTGCAATAATTAAGAAAAATATGCTTGGCTGTAGTGAATAGATAAGATAGCACTTTCTCTTTGGATTTCAATTCACCCCAATGTTCCCATAATTTGGTAAATGTAACTTGAAGTATCTCCTCGGAAAGATATGTATCCCCCTCCGAAATTACCATAGCAAAAGTATAAATACGTCCGCTATATTCTTGATATATTTGCTCAAATTCTGTTTGCTTGAGTGTCTTTTTCATGATTCCTATTTCAACTAGACAATGTTAAGACAAATAAGGAGTGTGAATCCCCTAATTAGATAGTGATTTTTTTTAAAAAAAATAATTTTTTGTTTTTTTTCTTGGAAAAATTGTAAAAATCAAATAATTGTACTACTTTTGTAACCGATTGTAGAGTTATTGCAAATTAATCACATAAATCAATATTTATCATGATTGGAACAACTGAAATCATTATCATCGCACTAGTGATCTTATTGCTTTTTGGTGGAGCTAAAATTCCCCAACTTATGAAGGGACTTGGTAAAGGTATTCGTGAGTACAAAAAAGGCTTATCCGGTGAAGGTACTGACGATGAGGAATCGTCTAAAAATAAGGATGTGAAATAATGTCCCAAAATCCGAAAGATATACCTCTAAGCGGGCATCTTGAAGAACTTAGGAAAATTATTAGTAAGTGCGTGATTGTGTGGTTTATAGCCGCACTGTTGTGCTTTGTCGGTAAAGACTTACTTTTTCGTTTCGTTTTTGCTCCAGCGCAGAGCGATTTTGTGGTTTTTAAGGTACTTCAATATCTGTCTCAACTTTGGCATTGGCCATCACTCTCTCCTGGGGAATTTACACCACATTTCATCGCTACCGAGCTTACTGCACAGTTTATGACGCATATTACTGTGTCTGTGGTGGGTGCTGTAGTGGTGTGCGTACCATTTATTTTGTATCAGCTATTTCAGTTTATAGCGCCAGCGTTGCAACAAGCTAGTAAAAAGCATTCTGCGATGATTATAATATTGAGTTCCTTGTTGTTTTTCTTTGGTGTATTGCTCAACTATTTCATTATTTTCCCATTTGCATATCGCTTTCTTAGTTCCTATCAAGTGCATCCTGACGTAATGAACCAAATCACCATATCGTCTTACATCTCGTTATTGGTGATGCTATCGCTACTTATGGGGGTATTGTTTGAACTACCCATAGTAGCTTATTTGTTGGCTAAGTGGGGGCTGGTTACAGGAGAACAGATGCGAAAATACCGCAAACATGCACTTGTGATAATATTGCTGCTTGCTGCTATTATCACACCTACGGCGGATGCTATTACATTGTTGCTAGTTACTCTGCCTATTTATATGTTGTATTTGTTGTCTATTGCTATCGCACATAGGGCATCAATACACATTAGCGAGTAGAGTCATAAATCATAGGTGTTAGACGAGCGTTGTCGTACCAACCCGTAAAGCGCTCTGCTCCCACCCCGATAGCAAAAACGGGCGTAGCTGTAGCAGTGTGGCCATGGGAACTCCAGTCAATGTGTGCATAACGATTGAGTATCTCCAAGGCAGTTGCAGCCAAGGCATTTACCTCCTTATATAGCGTCTTGACATTACCTTCATTCTTCTTTGTCTGATTAAATGCCTCACGCAATAGCGCATCATCTGCAGCGGCAACCTCTACCGCGTTGTATAATCCCATGTATTTCGACAAACAGGCGCGCACATCGTCCCAAGTGAGTTGGCTGCCCAGTTGCTCATATAGAAGCTTGATAGCATCGGAGATATAGCCCGATGATTTGCGCTGATGTTGGAGCACTTGTAGGTTGAGTGTATAGTCGCTATTGCCCAATGCCATACCGCCTGTCTCGTGGTCGGCTGCCACGATAATTAGCGTTTCGTCGGGATGTTGCTCATAGAAATGGTATGCCACCGCTAATGCACAATCGAAATCGATAGTCTCATGGATATTGGTGGCGGCGTCATTGCCATGACCAGAATAGTCAATTTTTCCACCCTCTACCATTATAAAAAAACGCTCGCGCGAGGACAGATAGTTGATTGACGCATCCACCAATTGCTCTAAACTTAAGTCTCCTTTCTCACGGTCAATGGCAAAAGGCAGGGCATCGCCATGTGCAGAACGGTCTTGTAGGCAAGAAGCGGGAACCAAGATCATCTTCTGGCTATTCATATTGGCTTTCGCCTCATCGTAACCACCTGCCAAGAAGTATCCGTTTTGTTCGCAATAGTCGTAGAGATTGGGCGAAGTAGGCATATGTTTGTCTTCTGGAACATGAAATCCGCCACCAGCAAAGAAATCAAACCCTGATTCAGCCAATTGCCGTCCAATAGCGTAATAATCATCTCTCGATGGTGTGTGCGCATAGAAAGGCGACGGCGTAGCATGGTCAATGGGCACAGTGGTAACAATACCAATACCCCAACCTTCATTGTGCAACTTGGTGGCTATACTGACCGTAGGAGTGCCATCAGGTGTCTGACCTATCATGCCATTGTTGGTTTTTTGTCCAGAAGCCAAACAGGTACCTGCTGCGGATGAGTCGGTAATGGCGTTGGACAAGGAGAAGGTAGGTGTCATTCCTACTACAGGAAATTGCGTCATCAACAATGGCACACGACCTATTCTGCCCTCTAATTCGGCTTGATACATTTCTGCGGCAAGGACTTGGTTAGGTCCCATACCATCACCTATGAAATAGAATACATACTTGGCTTGAGCCAAAGTGAGCATGGTAAAGCATGAGATACATGCGGATAGTAGTAAGAAACGTTTCATGAAGTTGTTGTATGGCTGTTTTTAATTCATTTATTGTGTAAATATTCGTGCAAATTCTTTGGGCATAGGAGCTTCGAATCGCACCTTCTTTTCCGTCATAGGATGGATAAACTCCAGCACACGAGCATGCAAGCATAGTCGATCTATGGGCGAAGATTCGT
>JAEIGA010006646.1_pt1 | contig 17614 bp, 13 predicted proteins | sample 9270691 | NCBI WGS metagenome assembly JAEIGA01 (sample SAMN17057246, study PRJNA624740) | gut metagenome | biome: biome; isolation source: fecal sample | host: Bos grunniens | place: China: Xizang | collected 2019 | reverse complement strand
GGTCTGGCTGATAGTGCTGAAATTGACATCAGCTATCCATTTTTTGAAGAAGACGTATGCCTTGACGAAGATAAATCGCGCACTGTGGAGTATCGCACAAAGCGTTGGGTGTGGCCGAAGCCATAAGCCGATGCCACGATCGCATTGAACTGCGCTTAAACCATCACTCACCTCCTTACGAGTGGCTTATTTTCAGCCGCTCGTTTCTTGTTGCAATAAGTATTCACGAGTTCTAAGCGTGAAACGTCATCTGTTCATTGAATCCTCCAAATCGTTCATAACAAGCGTACGCTCCTCCCAAGAAGAATAGCACTGTAGCGCAGATTGAATAGAACAGAGACCTTGACTGCTTTATAGAAAACTTTAGAACGCCTCATAAAGGTTTAAAGGCGTGAAATCGGCACTTTTGACTTTCAACTCCAATGGACTTCACTTTTAACTCCATTGGACTTCACTTTCAACTCCATTGGATTTCTCCAGCGAAAAGGCTTGTTTCGGGCTTCGTCTAAACGCTTATTATTGAGTAAGAAGAGCGTTTAGTTTGCCGAAAAGTTTTTTGGGGGCTCAAAGGTGGGGCGATTGTTTGCGGTTTCGTGATGTTTACTTCTTAGGTTTTGTGCGGAGTGCAATCAGGTGAGGGTAAATAATGGTGCAGCATTATTTGAATCAATGGTGATTTTCTTCTTTGAAAATGGTGGATTAGGCATTCTTTTGGTGTGATAGGCGTGGAAATGTGGTATGATATTGAAAAATGCACTGTTTTTAAACCTCGGTTATGGAAGGATTTTTGCGATGTCTAATCCTGTGGTTCGAAAAGATTGGGAAGCCGAAGGTGTCCGTTGCCTCAGCAAGGGACGAGCTGGCAATGCTCGCGTTTATCTGGTGAATACGCCTGAGAAGCAGATTGTGATTAAGGATTTTCGCAAAAGTCCGTGGTGGATTCGCTGGACATGGGGCCGTTGGATGGCGGGTCATGAGTATCGTTTGATGAAGTGCTTGGAGGGGTTGCCCGGGGTGCCGCAACACGTGTTTCGCGTGGATGCGTATTCGTTTGGAATGGATTTCTTGGAGGGCGTAACCTTTGGCGATTATAATCAGCGCGAATCGGATATTGCGCATGGGAAGATGCCGCCAGAGAGTGCTTATCCACGCTTGCCTTTGTCTTATTTCCGCGCTTTGGAACGTCTGGTGTGTGCGATGCATCGTCGCAATGTGACGCACTTGGATACGCGCAATGCGAAGAATGTATTGATTCTGCCCGATAATACGCCTGCTTTGATTGACTTCCAGTCGGGGGTCTATTTGCGGAAGTGGTATCCGAAGTGGTTCCGCAAGATTTTACTTTTGGCTGACCTCTCTTCTGTCTATAAGCATTACTATCATTTCTGCTTTGATTTAAAGGGCAACTTGATTGAAGGCGAGGGCGCCTTCCCCGAAAGTCGTGCTAAGTTATTCCTCGCGCATTTGAAACTGCGTAAACTGTGGAAGCTCAAAGGGTACACCTTCATCAATAATCGCAAGATGAAAGACTATGAGCGCTTCTTGGTAGAACGTTATGCCAAGCAAGAAGAGGGGGGATGTTAAGATGCTTTCCATTTATCAGTGGGTCAATGGTAGCTTGCGTGAAGTGGTGACGCCGGATGGGCCGTGCTGGATTAATCTGGCCGATCCTTCGACCGAAGAAATTCTTCGCGTTCAGACCTTGACCGGTGTCTCTCGTGAATTTCTCTCCGATCCGCTCGACCGAGACGAACGTCCTCGTATGGATGTGGATGATGATGGGACGGTGCTCATCGTGGTGCATATCCCATATCATGAGCCCGATGAAAACTTGCACCCATTTAATACCTTGCCGCTCGGTGTGGTGCATACGTCAAATGCGGTGATTACGGTTTGCAATCGTTCGACGCCCATTGCGGCCTCCTTCTTGGACCAGATTCGCCGTGTGTGTCCGCCAGAACAGAAGTTTCGCTTTACCTTCCATTTGTTGTGGCATGCTGCGATTTTGTACTTGCGTTATTTGCGTGATATTCGTCAGCGTGCAGATATGGTGGAACAGGAACTCCATGAGTCCATCTCCAATGAAGGCCTCATGCGCCTCTTGAATATCGAAAAGTCGCTCGTTTACTTTACGACCTCTTTGAAGGCTGACGATATTCTGTTGAGCCGTATTCGCACGACTCGCCAACTTGAAATTGACGAAGATGATTTGGACGTGCTTGAAGATGTGCGCATTGAGTATCAGCAGGCCTTGGAGATGGCAAGCATTCATAGCAACATTTTGACGGGCACCTTAGATGCCTTTGCGTCAATTATCAGCAACAATCTGAACAATGTCATGAAGTTCCTCACGTCAATGACGATTGTCTTGACGGTGCCGATGTTGATTGCGTCGGTCTTCGGAATGAATACATGGTTGCCTTTTGCAAATGCAGAGAAGTGGGGCGCACTGGGTTTCTGCATCATTTTGGGTATTGCTTTCTTACTCATGATTGTGACCGTCTTTTTCTTCGCTAAACGACGATTCTTCTAAAATAGCCCTTTTTCTATGTCGCTTCTGGAACAATTGAAAGCGTGGTCTGCTGAATATGAATGTTTGCGAGCGGGTTCGCAAACGCTTCATGAAGCAGGGGAAGCGACTGCGTTAGGCAATGAGTATTCACTGCAACAGCTCTGGCAACATCAGGCCTTTGAGAAGAAGGCATTACGTTTGACCGATGGCACGCCACTTGAGGTGGTTGAGCCGGGGCGTTGGAATCACGCTGATGGACCAGATTTCCAAGATGCCATTCTCATTATTGGTGGGGAATTGCGCAGAGGAAATGTGGAGTTGCATGTGCGTCCAGCTGACTGGGATGTGCATGGCCATGCGAAAGATCCGGCTTACGGCGGGCTCATTCTTCATGTAACTTGGTATGCCACGCCTGTGGCAAAGACGCTTTCCCCGCAGGTGCCGCTTCTTGCGTTGGAACAAAATTTCCCTGAATACAGTGATATCCCCACCTTTTGCGCCCAACACTCTCAGTCGGCTCATAGCATTGAACGCCCCTGTTTGGCACGCTTTAGTCAATCACCTTTAGGATTAGACCGCACCTTAGTTTCTGCGGGATACTATCGTTTGATGGCAAAGACCAATCGCTTCGTTGAGGGGTTGCAAGCAGAGAATGCGATGCAAGTCTTTTATGAGGGCTTGATGATGACGATGGGATACAGTCGGAATGCCGAACCCTTTCGTCGCCTTGCGAAAGAGTATCCCTTAACCTTGTTGGAACCCTTCCCAACCAAGACCCGCTTCGCCATTCTTGCACGTGTGGCAGGTTTGTTAAATGAGTCGCAACGCGATCTCTGGGATTTGTGGTGGGCAAGTGGTGTAAAGCCACCGACAGAACCCTTCGTTTGGGATTTAAGAGGCGTGAGACCACAAAATCATCCCTTTAGACGGTTGGCGGGTGCGCTTGGCATTTGGCATCATCTCTCCAATTTGTTGGGATTGTCATTGGTTGATTTGCCGAAGGCGATTGTGAAGGCGGCAGACCTTTTAAAGGCAGACATTGATTCGCGCATCGCTTTGGTGGGAGCCACACGCGCTGCGGTGGTGACCTTAAATCTCTTTGTGCCGTATCGTTTGGCATTAGGGGAATTGAGCGAACGTCAGTTGCATGCCTTGCCAGGTGAAGATCTTTCGATGCCCATGCGTGATACGTGGATGCGTCTGACTGGGCGAAAAGACGGTTGTCCCAAAGATGGATTACGTCAGCAGGGACTTTTGCAGATTTACTCTGATTTTTGTCATAACCACCGGATTGTTTGCGCAACGTGCCCTATCGCAAATGGCTAAATGCGTGTGGATTGGATGATGCAGTAAGAGGTTTTAGTGAGATTGGGTGAGTGAACGCTTATGGAAGAAAAATTAACCCTTATCATGATTGCTGGCCCAGACTTGGGGAAGCCTTTCCAAGTTTTGGAGCAGGGGGCTGTCATTGGACGCTCAAGAGTCTGTGATATTTGTATCGCAGATGAAGAGCTTTCCCGTCAGCACTGTCGTTTATTTTGGGCATTGTCAAGTGTGCGCTTGGAGGATTTGAATTCTTCCAATGGCACTTACTTGAACGATCAGATGGTCAATGGTATTTCGCGTCCATTAGTGGATGGCGATACGATTTCAATTGGTGCAACGAAGTTGCGCGTAGAATTGAAGCCCTCTGAGGGGGCTGCACCCACTCCCGCTGTGGAATTGAATCCACCTCCAGCACCTGAGCCAACAAAAGTTGTGGCGGCGGAGACGCCCGCCGATAGCAATCAGAGCGACGCCGCTACCGTTCAGCCTGAATTATTCAAGCGCGAAGAGGATGCTGGGGATGCGCCAACGCAGTGGCAATTCAAGCGTTTGCTTTTCCCCTTGATTGCGGTGGTGATTCTGGTTTTGGGGGCTTCGGTGGCATTAACGCTTGACTTTACAAAGTCAGAAGAACTGCCACGCGTTCGTCAAGTGAAGGCAGAAGCCCCGAAGGTTGAGTTTGAATACGAACGACTTCTGATTGATGAGCAACACCTCTTCCGTTATTCCTTGAAGTATGACGGTATTGAGAATCGCTTACACTTGAGTGTGGATGATTTAGGGGAGGCAGATCGTAGCTTTAAAAAGCAGGTTGTCCTCTCTGATGATGCGAAGAAGGCCTTGGCAAAGTTGTTTTCAGAGGCCAACTTAGAGAAGATTGGTTTGCTTTTCCCCGAGCGGAGTTCAGATGGCGTTTCCTTTGGTCGTCGCACCTTAACGGTGGTGCAAGGAACTGAAGTGTGGACGCGCGTTGCTGAAAATATCGCGCATCAACAGTTTGACAGCGTGTGTGAAAAGCTGGAGTTCTTTGCGACGAACGAGTTGAACATTTGGGCTGCCCAGTATTCCATTGCCGAATTGGAACAAATGGGGGCAGAACAGTTGGAGATCGCGCAACGCTATTGGGAGCAACGTGATTTAGGAGATGATAAGTTGTGGTTGGCCATCGTTGCGTACAAGAAGGGCCTTTCTGCGATTGACACCTTGAATCCGAAACCAGCGTACGTGAAGGCACTTACGGATGGATTGCAGACGGCGGAGGCTTTGTTGAGCGAACGCTATGAAGATGCGCACTTCCAAGTGGAGCAGGCGGTGAATACACAGCGTTATGATGTGGCAGTCCAACAGTTGCAAAAAATCATGCGAATGATTCCTGATCGTGAGGATGCGCGTAATCGTCAGGCTTCTGAGAAATTGTTGACAGTCGAACAACGTCGCAACGTAAAGGGAGGGCGTTAAGCTATGCAAACGTTGAAATGCTGTATGGTCGCACTTTGCCTCTGTGTACTCGCTTCGCTTCAGTTGGGACGGGCACAGGAGGAGGTCTTGCCTGCTTCCTTGCGCGTAACGGTTGAGCCCGCAGCTCAATTGGCGATCAATCATAAGGTTATTGCAGAAGGTACCTTCTTCCAAGTGGAGTTGCCTCCGAATAAGACGGCGTTGTTACGCTTGTCGCGTCCAGGTTATGTGACGGAGTATCGCACCATCTTTCCTGCTTCAGCAGAACGATGCCATGAGGAATTTAAGTTAAAGCCTGTGCAGACGCCCGTTCTCTTTCGTTGCAATGTGCCGGCGAAGGTTTTGTGCGATGGACAAGAATTGGGTGAGACACCCTTTTCCTACTTCTTTAGCGAACCGAAGGCCTATCGTATTGTCTTTCGTGCTGCTGGATATGAAGATCATGTGGTGCGTTTGAACTTGGAAAGTGCCCAACCCCAAGTGATGGATGTGACGCTTTCTTCGGATTCAGCAACCTTAAATGTGACCTCTGTTCCCTCTGGTGCGACCGTGCTTTTGAATGGTGTTTCTCGTGGGGTGACACCGTTGACCTTTGAACGCTTAAAGGAAGGTGCTCATACGGTGACTTTGAAGATGCCGAGTTACTATGACTATGAACAAACGGTAGACTTAGATGCGGCAGAGGAGACGACGCTCAATCTTCGTCTTCGGAAGTTGCCCTCTGAACTTACGCTTGAGAGTAAGCCGACGGGCGCAACAATTTACATTAATGGTCTGCGTCATGGGCAGACTCCGATGACGATAAAAGATCTTTCTGAGGGGACCTATGCGGTACGCTTGGAGTGTGAAAATCACGACACCATCATTCGTAGCGTCCTCTTGAAGGCTGGACAGAAACACACCGAAACGTATGAATTGGTGCGCCAGCAGGGTGAGGTCGTGGTACAGACCCAACCCGCCACCGTTGAAGTGTTGCTGAATGGCAAAAAGGTCGCGACGACTCATCCTAAAGAACCCAATTCCTTCACCTCTGCAGATGAAACCTTGCGTTTGCCTTTAGGCGAACACGTCTTAACGTTCCAGGCTGATGGTTATGCCACAGAGACGCGAAAGGTGATGGTGAAGCGTTCGGGGAATGAACCGATTCGCTTGCGCTTAACTTTTGAACCCAATTTCGAAGTGCAGACGCCTTCATCTATCTATCGTGGCGTATTGATTCGTCAGGAACAGAATGGTGCGATTACCTTGGAATTACGTCCAGGCTTCTTCCGTACCTTTGCCGCACAAGAGATTCGCGCTGCACGTTTTTGGAAGGCTAAGAATGCTCCCGCTAATCATTGATACGCACTGTCACTTTGACCCAGAAGATGTGGCCTCAGAATTAATCCTCGAGGCCACCAATAAGCAAGTTGGCGTACTTGCGGTTGGGGGAAATGCCACAAACAATCGTACTGCGCGTGAGTCGGGTGTGCCCTTTGCATGTGGCTACGATTGGTCTTGCGTGGGGGCAGAGATTAATTTAGAATCTTTGCCTGGGATGGTGGCCGTTGGGGAACTTGGCTTTGATTTTCATCGTGGCTGGAGTGCAGAGATTGAGGCTGACCAACGGGAACGCTTTGCGCTTCAAGCGGAGTTCGCACGCTCGACGAATTTACCGATTATTGTTCATACACGCGAGGCAGATCAAGTAACAGAAAGTGCACTTGCAGCAGTAGCTTTGCCGAAAACAGGGGTGATTCACTCGTTTACTGGCGATGTCGCCTTCGCAAGACGACTGTTAGATTTGGGGTATTACATTTCCTTTTCGGGGATTGTAACCTTTCGCAACGCAGAGATGTTGCGCGAAACGGCGAAGTTTGTGCCAGTAGATCGCATTTTAGTTGAGACCGATTCGCCTTACTTAGCTCCTGTTCCGCTCCGTGGTAAGCGCAATCGTCCAGCCTATGTCCGTGAAACTGCGGCATTCTTGGCTGCGTTGCGTGGCGTGACCTTGGAGACCTTTGCGGAACAAACGCGTCAGAATACCAAGGCGCTCTTTGGCGCAGTTGAGGCATGGGGAATGTGATGGAGCCGTCCATGAAGGTGTTAGTGACAGGTGCCTCTGGCACATTGGGTTCGCAAGTGGCTTTGGCGCTTCAGCAGGCTGGCATTCCTGTGGTCACCCCAACGCATCAAGCGGTAGATTTGACCGATGCTGATGCCATTGCCAAGATGTTAGAAACGTATGCACCGACGCATATTGTCAATTGTGCTGCGCAGCGTCGCCCCGATTGTTGCGAGGCTGGCGATGAGGCCGTCATTGCCCTCAATGTCCTTCTGCCCAAACGCTTGGCGGCGTATGGATGCCCCTTGGTACACATTTCGACGGATTATGTCTTTAATGGGGCGAATGCGCCTTACGCCGAAGACGCACGGAGATGCCCCTTAAATGCCTATGGACGTCAAAAGGCTGAGGCAGAACGCCTCATTGAGGATTTGCCGAATGTGCTCATCTTACGCGTGCCGATTCTCTATGGGCCGATTCAAGATTGGTCAAATTCGGCTGTGACGGTGCTTGCTGCGAATCTCTTAAAGGCGAAGGGTGCTTCGGTGATGATGGATGATATCGCCATTCGTTATCCCACCTTTACCTGCGACATTGCCCAACAAATCGTGCGTTTATTGCCAGAAGTCGGCAAGCGTTTTCAGGGCATCTATCACTATTCTGGTGAAGAGCCGATGACAAAGTTCACGATGGGGATGACCATGGCACCGTTAATTGGGTGTGACGCAACGCAATGTTTGCCGGATCATCGTCCCACCCAGGTGCCGCGGCCGTACGATTGCCACCTTTCAACGCGCAAATTACGGCAGACAGGCTATTTTGTTGAGCCGACTTCTTTTGCCGTGGCTCTAATCAAAACCCTGACTGCTGCGCAAGCAGAGTAATCGTTTAGTTCACAAAGTAGGATGTTTTTACGGAAAGCTTATCCGCGAGGATGCGCTTTGTGATAGGTTTCTGTGAGATGCTCAACAGAAAGATGGGTGTAAATCTGTGTGGTCGCGGGAGAGGCGTGCCCAAGGAGTTCTTGGACGGCTCGTAAATCTGCGCCATGGGTCAGGAGATGGGTGGCAAAGGAGTGACGCAGTTTGTGGGGTGATAGGCTCGGGGAGAGGCCTGCGGCAAGAAGCCACCGTTTCATAAAACGTTCGATTGAACGCGTTGTGAGCTTGGTTCCCGTGTTATTCGTAAAGAGGGGTTTGTTCGGTGCGTCTGGCATTAGGTGCAGGGTGGCGGCTTGCTGACGCATGGCTTGAATGGCGCGAACGGCTGGGTCGCCCAACATGCAGAGGCGTTCTTTATTCCCTTTACCGCGGACGATGCAGTAACCAGATTCAAGGTAGACCTGTCCATTAGTTAAGTCGGCGATTTCTGCAACACGCGCCCCTGTGGAGTAGAGGGTTTCGAAGAGGGCGATATCACGCAAGAGGAGGAAATGGGTGAGCGGACTCAACGCCGCACCACTGGTTTGAAGGGCCGCCTTTAAGGCTTCCACGGGGGCATTTAAGAGACGCGTGACTTCGTCCTCGGTGAGCAAGATTGGCAGCCGTTTTTCACGGAGTGGGGGACGAAGTCCAGAGAAGGGAGAGCTCTCAAGCGTTTTTTCTGTAATCAAAAAACGATAAAAGGAGCGTAGAGAGGCCAATTTTCTTGCGGTAGAAGCGGGCTTTGCGCCTGTCTTCGCATAGGTGTGTAGAAAACGTTTTGCGTCGGCGCGTGTAGGGGAAGCCCATGCAAAGGGTGCTGGTTGTTCTTGCCAATAAAAGGCGACAAATTGGCCGATGTCGCGCAGATAGTTGGTGATGGTAAGTGAACTGGCATGGCGAACGGATTCCAGCCAACGCTCAAAGCGCTTAACTGCCGGATCTGCTGTAATGTCTGTCCGAACAGGAAGCGTCGTGAGCGTGTGCTGGTTGCGGTTCGCCATAGGGAATTATTCAATTACAAGGAAGGTCGGCAAGCCCTGGATATTGAAGCGTTCTTGCGTGGCGCGAATGGCACGATCCGAGAGATCCATGCGCACCTTAATGACTTCAAAGCGTTCCAATTCCTTGGTCACTTCAGGGTCTTGTAATGTGGAGGCTTCCATTTCATCGCAAGCCTTACAAGCGGGGCCCCAGAAGTCGAGCATGACGGGCTTGTCTTCAGCGCGTGCTTCAGCAATCGCAGCCTCAATTTCGGGGAGGTTGGCACCATCAAGGCCTTCGTGCGGGAGGAAGGTCTTAATTGCGGTCCATCCGTAGTGCACTGCGAAGAGGAGGACGATCACGGCGAAAATCTTCTTCACCCACATCATCCATGCGCCCGGACGAGGCAAGAAGGAGAGACCTGCACCAGCGATGGGCCACGGTGCAGCCATGCCAAGACCCAAAACGAAGGGAAGGCAAAGCGCCCAGTAGGCTCCCTGTGCGACATAGTCGGTGGTGAGCAAGAGCACGGCAATCAGAATCGGTGCCACGCAAGCACCAGCGAGCACTGCGCTCACTGCGCCTGCGATGAAGGCTGCGAGCGTGCCTTGCTTGCTATTGCCGCCATTGGAGAAACGGGTGAAGTCAATCATGAAGACGTCTAAAAGGGCCAAGGCGAGCAAGATGAAGACGATGGCAATCGCAGCGTTAAACCACCAAGCGGCCTGCAAGGTACCAAAGGCGGCACCCGTCAAAACGGGGATGAGGGCGAGGATGCCATAGGAGAGGGCGATGCCCAAACCATAAGCGCCACCGCGCAAAGCGCCCTTTGCACGGCTACCACCCGCTGCGCCTGCGCCGATAATGGCGAGGTTGATGGGCATCATGGGAAGGACGCAGGGGGTGAGATTGAGCGCAATGCCGAAGATGAAGACGAGGCCAATCAAGAACCAAAAGCCGTGAACTGCCACCCATGCGCGGGGATCTTCAAAGAAGGAAACCGACCCCGTTGCTTCGTCTGAGGTCGTTTCACCACGCAAAAAGGCAACAAATTCCTCTGCCGGGATGAAACCCGAAACGGCGCGTTCCGTTGGAGCAGCAGGGGCTTTTACTTCTTCAACCAATGTTTCAACCGCTTCTGCGACATCTGCAATCGCAGGCAAATTTGAAGTGATTTGAGCGATGTCAAGCGAGGGTGTCGAGCTGGTAGGGGCCGCTTCTGCTTCGTCATCAGTCTTGACCGAACCATCTGCCTGGATAAAGAAGGTGACGGTCTGGGGCATGTAGCACTGTGCAGCATCGCAACCCTGATAGTCTAAGGTAAAGGAACTATTTGCCGTCGCAGCCCAAGTGAAGGTGGCGAGGCCTTCATAGATATCACGACCATCAGCATCCTTTCCTGCGGCGGGCTTGGAGAGGGGGGCTCCGAGCGAACACATCATCATGTCATCGTAGATGTGTTGGGAGGGATCATTCATCGTGAAGGTCACGGAGACTACGCCGTCGGCAAAGGTCGCCGAGGGGCGGAAGGGGTCTGCGAAGAGGGAGAATGCCATTGCCGAGAATGACAAAAGGGCAGACAATAGTGCTGTAATCGTAATTTTCATAGTTAGGGTTCTCGTTTACGTGAAGTTCCTTTGCAAAAACTGCGCGGGCTTTAGTCAACTAAAACACCGCGCAGTTTAGCATAAATCTGATGGGAAGGAGAATTATTTCACCATCTGATTGCGTCGGGCATACTCAAAAATGCCGCCTGCGGCAATAACAGGTGCCACGGCATCTGCGGCAGAGAGCGTAAAGACTGCACCATCAGAGGTGCGAGTCAAGGTGCCCTTGGCGAGGTCAAGCGTTGCTTCATCGCCAGTCTTGAAGGCATCCTGGAGGGAAATAGGTGTTTCCAAGGGGAAGACTTCACCGGTTGCAACGGCATTACGGAAGTAGATACGTGCGTAACTTTCTGCGACGACCGCCTTACAGCCTGCAGCACCGATTGCAATCGGTGCATGTTCGCGAGAGGATCCGCAACCGAAGTTTTTGCCTGCGATGATGATGGCGTAGGGGGTGGTGCCGTCAGGATTCGAGGAGAAGATTGGGTAGCTATCGGGGAGGCCTGCGAGGGCATGCGAACCGAGCTTGCGATATTCTTCAGGAATGGTTGGCACGAGGTTGAGATACATCGTGGGGATAATCAAGTCGGTATCAATGTTGTCCCCAAGGACATAGACCTTGCCGGTGACGGCGAAGTCGGAGACGGGCTCGTCGGGACGTGCCGCCGTCTGCTTTTCAGGATTGCCGTCTTCCTTAGTGGGAGCAACGCGAGGTAAGGCGTCATCACCAGGGATGCCAAGCACTGCCCACGGGCTTTCGATGTGACCTGCGATTGCGGTTGCCGCAGCGGTTGCTGGGGAGGCGAGGTAAATCTGGGAGTCCTTCGAACCCATACGGCCGATGAAGTTGCGGTTGGTCGTAGAGACGACGACTTCATTGCCCTTGGTGCGAGCGTAGGTGTCAATAGGACCACCGAGGCAAGCACCGCAGCTCGGACGCTGGATGGGTTCACATCCTGCATTCACAAAGATTTGTTCCAGAGTTTCACCCTCAATGGTGAGCGTGGTGAGTGCGCGCATCACTTCGCAGGTGGCGGGCACGAGGCAGGTACGAATCTTCACCTTCTTGCCCTTGAGTACCTTGGCAGCCCAAAGGAAGTCTTCGGTCTTACCACCGGTACAGGAGCCGATGTACACTTGGTCAACTGCGATATCACGGCAGTCTGCCGCTGCAGCATAGTTGCCAGGCAGGTGGGGTTTGGCCACACAGGGGACGAAGGTCGAGACATCATAGGTGTAGGTGGCGAGGACGGGTGCGTCGGGATCGCCTTCAATCACTTCGATATCTTGTTCGCCAGAGTGTTCACGCACATAGGCGATTGCCTTTTCATCGGGTGGCATGATGCCGCTCTTGGCACCAGCTTCGATGGCCATGTTGCAGATGGTCATACGTTCTTCGATGCTCATGGCGGTGACGGCTTCGCCGCGGAATTCCATGGCACAGTAGGTCGCGCCATCCACACCGATGTCACCGATGATGCGAAGGATGACATCCTTGGCCGTGACATAGGGAGGCAACTTACCATTTAAGATAAAGCGTAAGGTATGCGGCACTTTAACCAAGAGCTTGCCCGTGCCCATCACAAAGCCTGCGTCGGTATTGCCAATGCCGGTGGCAAAGGCACCCAGTGCACCGTGGGTGCAAGTGTGCGAGTCGGTCCCAAAGATGACTTGGCCGGGCTTCACATGCCCCTTTTCAGGTAAGCCGACATGGCAAACGCCCACATAGCTCGGGGTGCCGGGATCATAGAAGTGGGGAAGTCCCTGTTCTTTCACGAACTGACGGTCGATATCGATGTTACGGTGTGCCTTTTCATCCTTGGTATGGATGTAGTGGTCGGGCATAATGACAATGCCTTCCTTCGAGAAGACCTTGGCATCTTGACCAAATTCACGATGAAAGACACCAATTGTGCCGGGCCCACAAACATCGTGCGTCAATAAGATATCTGCATTCACCCAGATGGATTCTCCGGGAACAACTTTTTCTTTACCAGCGGCGCGTGCGAGAATTTTTTCGGTAATTGTCATCATTGTATCATTAACCTAAATGTATGATTTTGTAAAAGGGATTTTGTGTCGAAAGGAACGGCCCCACGAAAACGTGGAGCCGTTTGAAAAGGGAAAGCGGATTAGTTTTGACGCGAGGTATGCAGGCGCTGCATGCGTTCGCCCACATCCTTAAAGCTAATATCGGCAGCGTAGACATCCTTGTAGTAGTCCAACGCCTTTTCGATGTCGCCCGCTTCTTCTGCAATCACGCCTAAGGTGTAGATGACGCGCTTCTTGAGGTCGTCCATCACATTGAGCTGGCTCTTCGCCGCATCCAACTGCATGACTGCCAAGTCGCCCTGGCCCTTTGCCTTGAAGCAGCAAGCGAGGTAGTAGAGGGCTTCCAAACGGTGCTTGGGGCTCTTTTGTGCCAACTGGAACTGCTGCATAGCCTCGTCAAAGTAGTCATTGTCGTAGTACATGATACCGAGGTCATAACGCAGACCGAGATCGTTCGGATAGCTTTCCACGCGGCGGCAGAGGTCGTCAAAGGCGAACTGTGCCTTTTCCACTTCCATGTTGTAGGCGTCGTCTTCTTGACCTGCAGCACGGAGGGCTTCAATCTTTGCTTCGTAGGACTTGATCTTCGTATCAGACCAGTTGCGGTCGAGTTCGGGGTCGGAGGGGTTAACCTGACGTGCCGCATCAAGGGTTTCCAAAGCTTCATCAAAGCGCTTGTTCTGGAGGTAAATACGAGCGAGCGCACGATAGTAGTTGATGTTCTTGGGTTCCTTGGCAATCTTTTCCTTCGTGTCGCGGATGGCAGATTCAGCGTCGTCACCGGTCACGACGGCCTTAGCGTCACGGTCAAGCTTTGCGGCGAGTTCCTTGTCGCGAATCAAGGCCTGGAAGCCGCCCTTCTTACCAGCATTTTCTTCCCAACCGCCAGCCGTCATGGTGTTCTTAGCCATGGCATCCTTCAACTTGCGCTGGATGTTGAGGTCTGCGGGGGCCTTTGCCGAGGCATTACGATAGCATTCGCAAGCGCGATCATAGACGCCGGTCTGCATGTAGGTGTCGCCCAAGCGGAGCATGAGGTTCATGTCATCCGGGCAGGCTGCTGCCAAGGTTTCCATTGCAGAGAGCAATGCTTCAGGGTGGTTGGTGCGCTGGGCAACGTCAAAGTAAAATTCATTGAGTTTGGCAGAAATCGGATTGATATCCATGATTTCTTCTGCCATTTCCATGGCTTCTTCAAGCTTGTTCTGCTTGATGAGCTTCTGGACGTTACCCATCTTCATCTGAGCAGAGAGTTCAGCCATCTTAAGACCCAAGCCGCCCTTCTTCTCATTGCGGAAGATACGGATGCGGATTTCGTGGAATTGGCGACGGGCATTTTCTTCATGCGGGGCCAAAGAGAGTGCCTGACGGCACAGGGTAAGGGCGATATCTAAACTGCCACGTTCTGCAGCTTTGGTGGCTTTGTCTAAAAACTGTTGTGCTTTCAGCTTGCGCTGTAAATCGGCCATGCTTGACATAATAAAATCCTCTCCGAAGAAATACGTTTAGAGTAGGATAGCGTAAATGACGAAAAAAATCAAGTCACGCACTCCTATTAATTGTAGTAAAAATCACTTTTTCGGCGCTTTTTTGGCGTTTGGCGTACGATTGGGTTGTACAGGGGTTAAGAGCTTCTTGATTTCTGCGGGGGTAAGTTCGCGATAATGCCCCACAGGAAGAGCGCCTAATTTGAGTCCCGAAAGGGAGATGCGCTTGAGGCGTACCACGCGCAACCCCGCCTGTTCGCACATTTGGCGAATTTGACGATGACGTCCTTCCGAAAGGGTGAATTGCAGGTGGCGTCCTTCGCAGTGTTTTACGGGCACTGGACGAATGCGATAGCCTTCAATCACCAATGGACTGCGCAAAATTTCCAATTGACGGGCATCTGGCGTGCGATTCACCTCCACTTCATAGACCTTCTGGTGGGCATAACGTGGGTGGGTGAGTTGTTGGATGAGGGCGCCATCGTTTGAGACGAGGAGGAGGCCTTCGCTATCTTTGTCTAATCGGCCAACGGGCACCAGGCGCAGTTTGAAGAGGCTAAACGACTCTAATACGCTGCGCGCACCTTGGCCATCGGTGGAGCAGACTTCGCCCACGGGTTTGTGATAGAGAAAGGTGCGATGTTGTTCTGCAAGGCGTGGAATCGGCGTTCCTCTGCAGGAGATAACGGCATCTGGAGGGACGCGCAGGCCTGGTTCGGTGATGACTTGCCCATCAACCTTCACGAGGCCATCGCGAATGAGGTCTGCTGCACCGCGACGGGAGGCAATGCCACGTTGCGCTAAGATATTCTGAAGTCGTTCAAGTGTGTCCATGTCAAAGCGATAAAAATGAGAATAAACAAGCGTAACAATATACGGAATAGGACGCTCTGTCAAGTCTTTGTTGCAATTTTCTCAGTAAAAAGTAATGTTACAAGCGCATCTTGTGTTAAAAAAAGAGAATTTGTGTTAGAATAGATACATTATATGAGCACCATTATGACTGAATTAGAACGCACACGTAATTTTTGTATTATCGCCCATATTGACCACGGTAAGACGACCCTGTCTGATCGTATTCTTGAATTGACGAAGGCGATTGATCCCCGCCAATTGAAAGAACAGACGCTCGACGCGATGGATTTGGAGCGTGAACGTGGGATTACGATTAAGAGTCATCCTGTGACGATGCAGTACACTGCGAAGGATGGCCAGGTCTACCGTTTGAATTTGATTGACACCCCTGGACACGTGGACTTCGCTTATGAGGTGAGCCGTGCGATGGGTGCATGTGAGGGCGCAATTTTGGTTGTGGACGCTGCCCAGGGTGTGGAAGCACAGACCGTGGCCAATGCTTACCTCGCAATTGATGCGGATTTGGAAATTATCCCCGTGCTCAATAAGGTGGATTTGCCCAGCGCAGATGTGCCAGGTGTGATTCATCAGATTGAAGATGTGTTGGGCATTCCGGTGGACCCTGTCTTGAAGATTTCTGCGAAGACGGGTGAGGGCGTGCCGGAGGTCTTGGAAGAGGTCATCAAGCGCATTCCGCCACCAAAGACCGAAAAGGCTGGCGGCCCCTTGCGTGCATTGGTCTTTGACTCGGTGTTTGATATTTACCGTGGTGTGATTACCTATGTGCGCGTAGTGGATGGTTGCATTCGCGCAGGGGATGCCTTACGCTTTATGAGCACGGGCCAATCGACGCCTGTGAAGGAGGTGGGTATCTTCTCGCCCTCCCAGAAGCCTGTGGATCGTTTGGAAGCAGGGCAGGTGGGTTACATCGTGGGTGCCATTAAGGACCCCTCGGAAATTAAGATTGGTGATACCTTGACCAATGACCGTGATGGCGCGGAAGAACCCTTAAATGGCTTTAAGGAAATTCACCCCACCGTCTTCTGCGGGATCTATCCTGTGAGCACCGATGAGTACAACAAGGTGCGAACTGGCCTTGAAAAGTTGCACTTAAATGACTCGGCCTTCACCTTCCACGCAGAAAGTTCTGTGGCATTGGGCTTCGGTTTCCGCTGCGGCTTCTTGGGTCTCTTGCATATGGAAGTGGTGCAGGAACGCCTCCGTCGCGAATTCCAGTTGGATATTATCAATACGCACCCCGCTGTGATTTACAAGGTGACCTTAAAAGATGGCACCGTGATGGAAATCGACAACCCCGTCTTGTTGCCAGATGTTACGCGCATTGAAACCATCGAAGAACCGATGATTAAGTCGCGCATCATTACGATGAGCAACTGCATGGGCGACATTATGCGTTTGGTGATGGAGCGCCGCGGCATTGTGGACTGCACCGAAACCTTGGATGCCCAACGTGTCATTCTGACCTGCATCCTTCCCTTGAATGAAATTCTCATCGACTTCCACGATACCCTGAAATCCATCTCACGTGGTTACGCCTCCATGGACTACGAACCGCATGGTTACCAACCCAGCGATATCGTGCGCATGGATATTCTCTTGAATTCGGAACCCGTGGATGCATTTAGCTGCATGGTGCACAGAGATCGAGCCGTGGCACGCGGTAAGCAGATGTGTAAGGCATTGAGCGAAACCATCCCGCCCCACATGTTTAAGATCCCCGTGCAGGCATGCATTGGCCGAACCATTATCGCACGTGAAGATATTCGCCCCTTCCGTAAGGACGTGACGGCGAAATTGTACGGCGGTGACGTCACACGTAAACAAAAATTGCTTAAGAAGCAGGCAGAAGGTAAGAAACGCATGAAGGAATTTGGCTCTGTGAATGTGCCCCAAAGTGCGTTTATTGCTGTGCTGCGCGGAACCTCGGAGGACAAATGAACGATCCCGTAACCATGACAGAAGCGGCCACCGCTTTAAATTGGAATTTCTGGCAATACTTCATGAATCCCTACTTCTGGAGCGGATTTATGGGATGGTGTGTTGCCCAAACCATTAAGATGACCCGTGGCGCCATCCGCACGAAGAGTTTAGACTTCACCTATTTGATGAGCACCGGCGGCATGCCGAGTGCCCACTCTTCCCTGGTGGTTGGCGTCTTCGTGAGCTCCGGCCTGGGCTTAGGATGGATGAACCCCATTACAATCGTGGCCAGCGTCGTCGCCACCATTACGATGTTTGACGCCGCCACCGTTCGCCGTGCAGCAGGCTTGCAAGCCCGCTTGTTGAACAAACTCACGCGCCAACTCTTCAAAGAACATCGTTTTTCGGCCAAACCCCTGAAGGAAATG
>JAEIGA010006645.1_pt1 | contig 17615 bp, 13 predicted proteins | sample 9270691 | NCBI WGS metagenome assembly JAEIGA01 (sample SAMN17057246, study PRJNA624740) | gut metagenome | biome: biome; isolation source: fecal sample | host: Bos grunniens | place: China: Xizang | collected 2019 | reverse complement strand
TTAATTAAGAACCATGAGGTACAACTAAATATGACAAATTATGTTGAATTTCACAATAATAAAAGATTAACCAAAATAGATGGTAAATGATTTACACCTACTGAATATGAAAAAAATTTATATAATGAAAGTGGGCAATTTTTTTAAAACTGTCTATAATGTAATATTTCTTTTATTATTTTTATTAACTCTAATATTTGGTTTAACAACATTATAAGGAGTCAATTTATCTAGATCAATTGTATCATTTGCTTGCTTTGATTCATTCATCACTTGTTCGCGAGCAATATCTATAATGCTTTCAGGTTCTTTTAATCTAGAATGTTGATTAATATAATCTTGATAATTATTGATTGCATTAATATTATATTCATTAGTAGAAATATTCTTTTGTAATTTTTGATTTAGGTTGTTGGTTTCTCTAATTAAATTATCAAAACTGTGTTGTGCTATAATTTTTGGATCAGTCCCAGCATCCGGGTTCTTACGTAATTTTCAAAAGAAATCTTTTTCTTGATAGATTTTGTTGTTTTGATATGGCTGTGCTTCAATATTAGAATTAATATGATGATCCCTTAAATCATCTAGATTAAGTACTTTAGTTTTTTGATCCAATAGCATTCTTCGAGTTTCATTAGAAATAGCATATGCTTGATCAGCAATATTTTTTGAAATATTTTGATAATCTTCTTCACATAAACCATATTTATCCACCATTGGCTTTGTTTTTTGCAAACTAAAAAAGGAAGAGATTTTTTCGCCTCGGTCTTCTGGTTTTTGAAAATGTCCAAGATGAGTTCCATCATAGTTGATAAAATCTTTTTTGTTTTCATCATATGCTTTCCTAGCATGAGCTAAAGCAGAAAAAGATTCTAATTCTAATTTGTTTTCTATATCATTGTTAATTTCATTCATTGCATTCATGTCACTAATATATCGTTTTTCATAGCAACATGTACCTTTACATTTTCTGTTTCCAAACTTATCACAAACAGAATTATCTCAAGCGATTTTATTCCGATATGTTTCATCATCTGTTAAAAATTTATTCAACTGAATTTTATCATAATCAAAATATTCAGGTTTTACCCCATAATGATCAGTTGATTGATACACTGGACCATTTCTATCATAAAACTCATTATTATTTTTTATTTGTGTTGTTTTTTTATTCTTTTTGAAACCAAACATATAAAAGCCCTCATATACAAATAATAAAAAAGGTTATATTTAAATTATACTTGATTCTCAATCAATTACATGTTTTAAGCTCATATTATATATTATAGATATATAAATTATTTTTGAAAGACTTCTAAAATATAGTTTTTAATATCTAAACTAATATCATTATCTTTAGCAGCTAAGTAAATAAAAGACTTTACATAACCTAATTTAGAACCAATATCAAAACGCTTTCCTGTAAACTGTTTTGCATATACTTTTTCTTTTTTCATCAAAGAAAGGATTGCATTAGTTAATTCAATTTCATTTCTAATATCTTTTTTGGTATTTTTTAGTTCATCAAAAATTTTAGGGGTTAAAACATAACGACCAAGAATAGCAAAATTACTAGGGGCATCTTTTCTATCAGGTTTTTCAACTACACTTTTTAATTGAAATAAACCAGTACTAATGTCTTTAAGATTTTTTGGATCAACAATTCCATATTTACTAACATTGTCATCTTCAACTTCTTGTACGCCAACAATTGATGAATGTACTTTATCAAAAGCATTGATACATTGTAAAATAGCTGGTTGATCTTTCTTTTCCTTAAATACAACATCATCTCCTAATAAAATTGCAAATGGTTCATTATTAACAAATTCTTTTGCTAATAAAATAGCATGACCTAAACCTAATGTTTCTTTTTGTCTTATATATTGGATTCTAATTTTATTAGTAAAATCTTTAATTAAGCTGACTTCTTTATGTTTATTTTTTTCCAAAAGTTTTTGTTCTAATTCAAAGTTATAATCAAAATGATCTAGAATAGGATTTTTATTTTTACTAACAATAATTAATAAATCGGTAATACCACTTTCAATTGCTTCTTCAACAATAAATTGAATTGTCGGTTTATCAATAATAGGAAACATTTCTTTTGGAATGGCTTTTGTTGCTGGCAAAAACCTTGTACCAAATCCAGCTGCTGGGATAACTGCTTTAGTAATCTTCGTCTTCATAATCTTCTACCTTTCTTACAATTGATTTTATTTTAAATCATATTTTTTCAATTATAGAAACATCATAACTAGCATTATGTCAGCGTTGGTTATTAAAAGTTATATTTAAACTATTAGCTATATCCTCTAATGAAATGTTATCAGGATTGCCATGAATAATTTTTAAATCTTGTGCAATATCAATAATATCAATTGTTGGGTTTTTTAGTTTATTATCAAACATATTTCATAATAAATGTAAATAATAAAAATTACCTTTATAAGTAACTAAAGTATCATTACCAATAAAATGATAAATTTTCCCTAGTGCTTCTTGATAACTTATTCCCTTGGTAGCTAAAAGTTTTTTAGTAATTCGAGTTCTTTTAATAAAATCTTCATTTAATTTAATATATGGTTCATTAATTAAAATATCTAATTTGTGTGTCATTTCATTGTTCTTAAAACGACGAGCGGAAAATTGTACTAATACTTTATGATTTAGTTCAAATGAAAGTACTTCCATATCAAAAATAACAATAACATTAGTATCGAAAATTTTATTCATTTCTTATCCTCTTAGGTGAAAATAAAATACCCCAAAATTGTTGATTCATATACGAAAAAATTTTTCACTTGTTTTTGAAAGTTGATTCACCATATTCTCTTTCATAAACTATTGTAGGAACTTCTTTGATTTTCATTTTTTCTTTTTTAATAAAATAAGCTATTGCAGATGGCTCAGGTTGCAATTTTTTATTTTTTAACATTAATTCCATTACTTGTCAATTATATAAACGTAAACCACATGTTGGATCTGATAAAGTTCTAAATGTTTTGATAAAAAAAGCTAAATTTAAAATTTTATGTGCTAATTTTTTATTTGTTGTAATGTTTTCATTATTAGCTAAATATCTTGATGTTAAAACTATATCATATCCCTTATTTGCATAATAAACCATTTCTAGAATGGCACTTGAATCATGTTGTCCATCTCCATCAAATTGAATCACATATTTATAACCATTATTAATGGCATATTGGATACCAACTTTAAAACTTTTTGCTAAGCGCAAATTTTTTTGATTTCTAATATAGTTTCATTTTTTCTCTTTTAAAATTTCTTCAGTATTATCCGTTGAACAATCATCAATAATAATGAAATTAATATCTTTAATTTTTAATAAATTATTAATTGCTTTTTCTATGTTCAAAGCTTCATTATATGTTGGAACAATAACAAGTGTTTTTGAAAAATCTAAATTTTCAACATCAAATTTTTTTGAAAATTTTATTTGGAAACTACTCATTATTAAACCTTTTATTATCCTTGTTGTTCTAAATTATTAGTTTCTTGACTTTCATTATCTTGTGCTTGTGTCTCATCAGCTTTAAAAATTGATATTGATTTTACTTTTTCTTTGTCATCTAAATTCATTAATTTAACACCTGATGTATTTCTTGAAATACTCTTAATTTGATTAACTGACATTCGAATAATTTTCCCTGAAGTTGAAATAATAAATAATTCTTCATCACCACTAACTAATTTTATCGAAGATAATAAACCAGTTTTTTCTGTAACTTTTAAAGTGATCACACCTTTAGCACCACGATTTGTTAAACGGTAAGAATCAACTTCAGTTAATTTTCCAATTCCTTTTTCACCAATTGATAAAACAAATTTTCCTTCTTGACTTGTACCACTACCAACAACATATTCATTATCTTCAAGTGAAATCGCTTTAACACCAGAAGCTGTTCTTCCCATATCTCGTACTAATTCTTCATTAAATCTTACTAATTTACCATTGGAAGCCCCAATAAATATTTCACTATCTCCTTTTGTTTTATGAACAGCAAATAGTTTATCGTTTTTGCGAAGTGTAATTGCAATTTTTCCATTAGCTCTAATACTTTCAAAATTAGTTAAATCAGTTCGCTTTGCAATCCCTTTTTTAGTTACAAAAAATAAAAAACTATTTTCATAATTATCAATTGGTAACATTGATAAAATTTCTTCATTTTTTTCAATGTTAATTATGTTGATAGCTGGAATTCCTTTTGATTGTCTAGAACCAGGAGGAATTTCATGTGCTCTAATACGATAAACTTTTCCAAGATCAGTAAAAAATAACAAGTCAGTATGTGTAGTTGTTACAATGACTTTTTCAACATCATCATCTTCATTTACTTTCAACCCTTGAATACCAACTCCACCTCGATTTTGATTTTTATAAGCATCAACTGGTATTCGTTTTAAATAACCACGTTTACTCATTGTAATTACAATATCTTCAACAGGTATTAAATCTTCATCATCAATATTGGCAGTAATGCCATAAAGAATATTTGTTTTTCTTTCATCACCATATTTATTTTTTAGTTCATCTAATTGTTCACCTATAATAGTAATTTGTCTACTCTTATTAGCCAAAATATCTTTATAGTCTATAATTGTAATTTTCAATTGTTCTAATTCATTTTTTAATTTATCAATTTGCAACCCAGTCAATTGACGCAATTTCATATCTAAAATATGTTTAGCTTGGATTTCAGACAATTTAAATCTCTCAATTAATTTATTTTGTGCTTCTTCATCTGTTTTAGCATTTCTAATAATTTTTACAGTTTCATCAATATTATCAACTGCAATTACTAAACCTTCAAGAATATGTTCACGTTCTTGTGCTCTTCTCAAATCATAGTTATATCTAGCAATTAAAATGTTATATTGATGTTTTAAATATTCAAATAGTAAATCTTTAATATTTAAAACTTTAGGTTCACCATTTACTAATGCTAAATTATTAACACTAAAATTAGTTTGTAAATTAGTAGTTTTGAATAACTTATTTAATAATACTTCAGGGACAATATCTCTTCTTAATTCAATTACAATTCTAATCCCATCTCTACTTGTTTCATCTCTTAAATCAACAATTCCTTCAATTTGTTTTTCATCAACTAATTCTACAATCCGATTAATTAATTTAACTTTTTGAACCATATAAGGTATTTCAGTAATAATAATTTGAGATTTACCACCTTCTAATTCTTCAATTTCATATTTAGATCTCATTGTTACTGAACCAATACCAATATTAAAATAATCATTAATTCCCTTTTCACCAACTATCTCAGCTCCAGTAGGAAAATCAGGACCTTTAATATATTGTTTTAATTCTTCAATTGTAAGATTTTCATTTAATGATAATGCTTTTACAGCATCACAAATTTCATTTAAGTTATGTGGTGGCATTGAAGTAGCCATACCAACAGCAATACCAGTTGTACCATTTGCAAGTAAGTTAGGAAAAATTGCAGGTAAAACTGTTGGTTCCATTTCAGAGCCATCATAGTTTTCAACAAACTCAACAGTTTCTTTATCAATATATCTTAGAATATCAGATGAAATTTTAGATAATCTTGCTTCTGTATAACGCATAGCAGCAGCACTATCACCATCAATAGAACCAAAATTTCCATGTCCATCAATCAATGTATAACGCATTGAAAAATCTTGTGCCATACGAACCATTGTTTCATAAGCAGCAGTATCACCATGTGGGTGAAATTTACCAATAACTTCCCCAACTAAACGAGCTGATTTTTTATATGGTTTATCATGAGTCATCCCTAAAGAATATGCAGCATATAAAACTCTTCTATGAACTGGCTTAAAACCATCTCTTACATCAGGCAATGCTCTTGAAATAATTACAGACATTGCATAATCCATAAAAGAAGTTTCTAATTCTTTAACTATTGGTCGATCATAAACAACAGTTTTTTGTAATTGATCTTTAATTTGTTCAGGTGATAAACGGCTTTTTTTGGGTTTTCCAATTGACATAATTTTTACCTCACTTTAGTTAAATATCTAAATTTTTGACATATTTAGCATTTTCTGAAATAAATTTTTTACGTGGTTGTACATCATCACTCATTAACATTGTGAAACATTTATCAGCTAAAACTGCATCTTCTAAAGTCACTTTTAACAAAATTCTATTTTCTGGATCCATTGTTGTTTCTCATAATTGTGCTGGGTTCATTTCACCAAGACCTTTATATCTTTGAATATTGAATTTAGCATTACCTAACTCAGATTTTATTTTTTCCAACTCTTCGTCTGAATAAGCATATTTAACTGTTTTTGATCATGAAACTTTATACAATGGAGGTTGAGCAATAAAAACATGACCATTAGTAATTAATTGAGTCATATATCTATAAAAGAAAGTTAACATTAAAATTCGAATATGACTACCATCAACATCAGCATCTGTCATAATAACAATTCTGTTATATCTTAATTTTTCAATATTAAATTCCGGTCCAACGCCAGCACCAATAGCAGTAATCATATTTAATACTTCTTCATTAGCAAAGATTTTTTCTGTTTTTGCTTTTTCAACATTAATAATTTTTCCTTTTAATGGCAATATAGCTTGAAATTCTCGCTCTCTTCCTGTTTTAGCAGAACCACCAGCTGAATCTCCTTCGACAATAAATAACTCACACAGTTCAGGATCACGATTAGAACAATCAGCTAGTTTACCAGGCAAAGAGTTAGTAGCAAAAGGTGATTTTCTTCTTGTTGCCTCTCGTGCTTCATGTGCCTTTTTTCTAGCTTCCATAGCATTCATTGCTTTCTTAACAATGATTTGCCCTTCTTCTGGATTTTCCAACATATATTTCTCAAAAATTTGAGTTACAATTCCATTAACAAATTGTCTAACCTCAGTATTACCTAATTTTGCTTTTGTTTGACCTTCATATTGAGGATTAGGATGCTTAATAGAAATAATAGCAGTTAAACCTTCAACTACATCATCACGCGTAATTTTTTCATCTTGTTCTTTTAGATATTTTCATTCAAGTGCAAACCTATTGATAACTTTAGTAATTGCAAGTCTAAAACCATCTTCGTGTGTTCCACCTTCTATAGTGTTAATGTTATTACAAAAAGAGTGTAATGAATTGTTATAAGTTCGATTGTATTGAAAAGCCACTTCACAAGTAATATCATACTCTTCAGCATTTTCTGGATTTTTCCCATTCGCCTTTTTAACTTTTTCATTTTTTTCACCATAAATAATATCTTGAATTAATGCTTCTTTATCACGATTTAATTCTTCAACAAATTGCTTAAGCCCACCACTAAAAAGTCATTCTTGCTTATTACCTGAAATTTCTGAAATAAAAATAATTTTTAAACCTTTGTTTAAATAAGCTAATTCTTTTAATCTTTCAATAATTTTTGATTCATTTCAATCATTTTTTTCCATAATTGAAAAATCAGGAAAAAACTCAATTGTTGTCCCATGAATTTTATTGTTATTCACACCGATTTCTTTTAATGGAGCAACAGTTTGACCACCATTTTTGAACTCCATAAAATATTCTTTGTTCTCCCTAACAACTCAAACTTTAAATCAATCACTTAGAGCATTAACAACTGAAGCACCAACACCATGTAAACCACCTGAAACTTTATAAGATGAATTATCAAATTTACCACCTGCATGAAGCACAGTTAATACAGTTTCTACACCTGATTTGCCTGTTTTAGCATTAATATCAATTGGGATTCCTCTTCCATCATCTTCAACACGAATAGATAAATTTTGACAAATAGTAACTTTTACTTGTGTGGCAAAACCGGCCATTGCTTCGTCAATAGAGTTATCAACAATTTCTCAAATCATATGATGAAGACCTTTTTCACCAGTTGAACCAATATACATCCCTGGTCTTTTTCTAACAGGTTCAAGTCCTTCAAGAACATCAATACTATCAGAAGTATATGTTTCTTTTTTTGTTTCAGTAGACATAAACGCTCCTTTTAAATGAAAAATTAACATTATCACATGCTTTAAACATATGTTTTAAAAACTAAATAATTTTAACATAAATATATAAATATGTAATATTTATATTTCCTAAACTAACAAAGAAATTCACACAAAAATTAAAAAAAAGCTAAAAACTAACAAAAACCATAAAATAAACAACAAAAAATAGGTAAATGGATATTTATATTAATTTCTTGAAAAAATAGCTAAAATGGTTGTTTTTGTTAATTATAAACGCTATTTTAATAGCTTCTCATAGGTAAAATCAACTGAATAAAGTCTTTTTCTTTCAAATCAGCAATAATAATTGGTTTATTAAGCCCAGTATAAGTAACTTTCACATCATGATCATCAAATGCTCTCAATGAGGAGTTTAAAAATCTGGCATTAATAACAAATTTGATGTTTTCGTCAATGTTAATAGATTCAATTGGTGTTTTTTCAGTCGAACTACCAATTTCAATTGATTTGAATGTTGCTTCTAAAAAATTTTTATTAACAGAAATTGATGTTATTGGCGTCTTATCAGCATTTACTAAATACATACCACGATCTATGACATTAAATAATTGTTTTGCGTTAATAGCAAATTCAGATGTTTGTGTATCTTGACTATTAAAAATATTATATACGTTTGGATATGTACCAAGCATAATTTTACTAATAACTATAATGTTGTCTCATTTAATATAAATTTTATTTTGTTCAATATTAAAACATATGTTTTCATTTAGTTTTGAAAAATGTGTAATAAAAATTAATAAATTAATATCAACAACAATTTTAAATTTTGGTCCATTAAAAGTTTTTTTGTATAAAGCAATTCGATAACTATCAGTTGTAATGAAATTGATCAATTGTTCATCATTAATACTATCAATACAAATTCCATTAATAATTAAATTTTTATCTGTGGCATTTGCTAAACAATGATTTGTTTTTCGATATGCTTCATTAAGGATATCACTTTTAATTTGAAATTCATTAGTAGAATCAAAATTAAAATTAATATTTAAGTACATATTTTCATCTAATAAATTCACATTTGCATCAAAAGTAGAATTGAATATTTTCAAACTATTACTTATCTGTTCTAAAGTGATATCTTCATTAGGCAATTTAGAAACAATTCCTTTTAGGATTTTTGCTCTAATTAATACTTTTCCTTTTTTCTCAACTTGTATTTTTTCTTTAATATCAATTTTTACAGAAATATTTTCATTGCTAAAAATACAAGTGATTTTGTTTTCATCTATAGAAGCATCAATTAAAATATTTGTTAAAACTGGATTAATGTTATCTTCATTAATAATCAAGTTAGCCATTTCTAAAATATTATTTAAAACATTCTTTTTTATAACAATTTTCATAACAAATTATTTCAAAAATAATATTCTTTATTTTATCATTATTTTATATTAATTATTAATATTAAGGATGTGGAAAAGTGGGAAAGTTAATTGTCGGACTAGGTAATCCTGGTGAACAATATAAAAATAATCGTCATAATATTGGTTTTAAGATCATTGATGCTTTTGCTAAAAAGAACCAAATATTTTTTGATAAAAATCAATTTAATGGTTTATTTGGTGTGCTAATGCTCAACAACGAAAAAGTAGTAATTGCTAAACCTCAAACATATATGAATTTATCTGGAGAATTTGTAAAAGCATTTCTTGATTATTATGGTTTATCTGTAAATGATTTATATATTATTTATGATGATATAGATACTAATATTGGTAGTTTTCGTTTAAAAACAACAGGAAGCTCAGGTGGACAAAATGGAATGAAAAATATTATTGAAAAGTTAGGTACAGAAAATATTAAAAGAATTAGAGTAGGCATTGGTCCTAGAAATCAAAAAATGCCATTAGCTAATTTTGTTTTAAGTGATTTTTCAAAAGATGAATTAGTAAAAATTTCCAAAACTATTAATGATGTTTGTGCAATTATTCAAAATATTAATCTTTATGAATTTTCAGATCTAGAAAAAAAAGTACTAGGTAGGAGCAAATAAAAATAATGAAATACATTTTTGCAGTTTCTGGTGGTCCAGATTCAATGGCAATGCTTGATATGTTTAAAAGAAAAGCTTTAGCTGTTTGTGTAGTTAATTATAACAAAAGACCTGATAGTAGTAAAGATGTAGAAATAGTAGTGAAATATTGTCAGGAACATAATATAAAATATTATGTTAAAGAAATTGATAAAAAATTTTATAAAAATCAACAAAATATCAATTTTCAGACATTAGCACGTGAAATTAGGTACAATTTTTTTGCTGAAATTGCTAAAATTGAGCAAAATAACCATGTTTTTGTAGCTCATAACCTTAATGATGATCTAGAAACAGCTCATATGCAATTTGCTCGTGATTCAAAAGCACTTTTTTACGGAATTCGCCCTAAAAATGAGGTTTTTGGGCTTAAAATCAAGCGCCCAGTAATTCACCTTAAAAAGCAAACTTTATTACGTTATTGTGAAGAAAAAGGGATAAATTATGCTATTGATAGTAGCAATGAGCAAGATATTTATGAAAGAAATAAAGTTAGGAAATTAATTAATAGTTGAGATAATGATGAATTAATTCAATTTCGCACAAAAGTGAGAAAGTACAATAAGCAAAACAAGAAAAATGATAAGTTAATTATTAAAAATTTCAAAAAATGATGTAATTTAGGTTTTGAAGTAAGTTTTTGATCAAAATTTACTGATGAACAAAAATATTATTTAATTTATGAGTTTTTAAAATTCCATTTAGAAAAAAACAATAATCGAAATAAAATAGCAGCGATTATTGATTTCATATTGAAAACATCACAAAATAAGCAATATCGTCTTGAAAATAATAAATTTTTAGCAATTATTGATAATAAATTAATAATAATGAAATAATTGGACCAAATTTAGTTTTTATTATATAATAATAATAACTTATATATATAAGTGTCTCTATATATGCTGTTGAATAAATCATTATGAGGAAAAATTGCAATTGTTAGTGGAATTGCCATGGCTACAGGTGTTGTAGTAGGTGGTTATTTTAGTATCTCGCAACTGAATAAATTCAATAGTTATTATGTAACTCCTAGTGATGATACATCACGTGGTTTCATTAATGCTTATAAAAATGCAGTTTATAATGGAGCACAAGCTATCTTGACACCAGGATATTCTCATAAGGACCCTATTAATCAATCTTTTGCTGAATATCAAGATTTTTTCAAAAATACTGGTTTTTTATTATTTGATGAAAAATTTTCTAAGTCTGATATAGCTGCTAAAAATTCTTGATCAATTACTTTTAGATCAGATTTAGGGTCATTACAAGTTGGTATTGCTGTTGGGATGCTGTTAAATCAATATCAAGATGTATTTTATAATGATGGTAAATTAACATATGGAATTTATGGTGGTTTACCTTTTTCATCCGTTACTTCATTTATGGGTGGTTTTCAAAAGGGAATTGAATGATTTAATGAAAAATTTACACAAGCACCAAATAACAAATTTTTAAGTTTAGATGGTACAAGAGAAATTGAATATAAGCCAATAGAAATGATAACTTCTGATATTGGTTATTTTGCTGGTGGTTTTGGTCCAAGTGCTGGTTCCTCAGTTTCCTATAATTTATTGAATAAAAATGCTGATGTAATTATGCCTGTGGCTGGTCCCCAAATATGAACTACTTTAGATCAAATTATTAAATTAAATAAAAAATGTTTATTGATTGGTGTTGATTCAGCTGTTGAAGAAGATCCTTTAAACAAATCTTTACCATTTAAAAGTAAATTTGGAGAAATTGGGAATGGGAAATTTGTGCAATTTTCTTCAATGAAAAATTTAGCGCTTGCCACTGATAAAGCACTTCAAATTATTAATAATGGTAATATTGTTCCTGAAATTCCTATTGGTGAGGATAATTATTATTTTAAAAATTTTAGTTCTAATGATGGATTACCAGGTTCAATAGGTGGTTTTGGAACAGTAGCAGTTGGTGATATTCAAAATGGTTGTGTTGGTATTTCAAATGAAGGAAAAAAATATCTTGATAAAGCATTAGAATTAACCAATAGTACTGATCCAAGTTTAGAACCAAAATATAGTGAAGTCAATGAAATGTATTTTATGGATGAAAAAGGGGAAAAATGAAACTATGGTGAAGCACCATTTGGTTTAAGTCAAGAATTTGTAGATTTATTTGATGGTGAAGATCGAAGTGATATTTTGAACTTAAAAGAATTTATCAAAGCTAATCATCAAGCAGATAAAGAAAAGATTAAAGTTGTTATCTCTGGTTCAACTAGTATTTTGTTAGATAGTTCTTTCACTCAATCTTGTTACATTGGTTTGCTAAATTTCTTAAAAAGTTTAAAAATTGATATTCCAAGTCCAACAGCTTTTGTTTTAGGAGGTCATCAATAATGTTAAAACAAAATAAAAAAACTCCTCTTAATAATGAATATGCTGTTGAAATGATTAATATTTGTAAGAGTTTTCTAAATGGGAAAGTTGTTGCCAACGATAATATTTGTTTACGTGTTAAAAAAAATGAAGTTCATGCTATTATTGGTGAAAATGGAGCAGGCAAATCAACTTTAATGTCTATTTTATTTGGGATTTATTATCCTGATTCTGGAACAATTAAAATTAATGGTAAAAATGTATATTTTAATTCTGCTAAAGATGCTAGTGATGCTGGTTTAGGAATGGTTCATCAACATTTTAAATTAGTTTCTAATTATTCGGTGTATGAAAACATTATTTTAGGATCAGAAGACGCTAATAAATTAGGAATTTTAAATACTATAAAAAGTAAAGAAAAAATTCAATCATTAATTAAACAATATCAATTTAATTTGAATGTTAATACTAAAATAGCGAATTTAACAGTGGGACAAGAACAAAAGACAGAAATTTTAAAATTGCTTTATCGTGATTCAAATATTTTAATTTTTGATGAACCGACTGCTGTTTTATCACCTGATGAAATTGAACAATTTTTACAAATGGTTAGAAAACTAAAAGAAGAAGGTAAAACAATTATTATTATTACTCATAAATTTGCTGAAATAAAATCAATTGCTGATCGTGCTACTATAATCAGATTAGGTAAATATATTACTGATTTCAATGTTAAAGATAAAACAATTCAAGAGATGGCTAATTTAATGGTTGGTAAAGAAGTTTCAATTATAAAAAATGAAAGTAAAAAAGCTTTTGGTAAAGAAGTTTTGAGTGTTAAAAATTTAAAAATCAATAAAAGTTCATTACCTAATAATTTATTGTTTTCTTTTAAAAATCCAGAAATTAAAAAATTAAGAGAATTAACAGTTGAAAATATTAGGTTAAATCATAATATTAAACATGGAATTGATTTAGAAAATTCAGTTATCTTAAAACATGAAATTGATACCAAAATAGAAGATCTTAAGAAAAAGTTTCGTAAACGTAATTGAAATGAAATTAATAATATTATTCAAAAGTTTGAACATATTGGTAGTAAAAATGTTTTAACTAAAAAGCATGGTGAAAAGAAAATCAATAATTTGTCACACAAAATAGCAAATAAGAAAAACATCATTTGAAATTTTAATAATGAATTCAGTAAGAAAAACAAAAGTAATGCAATTGATTTTAAGATTCATGAGGGAGAAGTTTTTGCCATTGCAGGTGTTGAAGGAAACGGCCAATCAGAGTTAGCTTTGATTATTTCTGGAATGCTTAAAAATAAATCAGCAATTATTAAATTATTAGATTTAGATATTTCTAATAAAACAATTAAAAAAAGATATTATTCAGGGATATCACATGTACCTGAAGATCGCCATAAATATGGATTAATTTTAGATGAACAAATATATATGAATTTAGTTTTAAATCGCATTAATGATTATCCAAATTCAAAATTAGGTATTCTTTTAGAACAAAACATTAAAGAAAATGCAAGACATTTAATTAAAAAATATGATGTTCGTGGTACAACTAGAGGAACAGCTCCAGCACGTTTACTTTCAGGTGGTAATCAACAAAAATTAATCATTGCAAGAGAACTAACAAATGCACACAAATTGATTATTTTAGTTCAGCCAACTCGTGGTTTAGATTTAGGTGCAATTGAATATATACATTCAAAAATATTAGAAGAAAAAGCCAAAGGAAATGCTGTTTTATTAATCTCATATGAATTAGATGAGATTTTAGCACTAGCAGATACAATTGCAGTTATGTATAATGGAATGTTTATTGGTGTTGGTAATAAAGAAGAAATGACAAGAGAAAAAATTGGTCAATTAATGGCAGGTGGTAATTAATGAATTTTTCACTTTTATTAAAAAAAGATTCTGTTTTTTATAGTCGAAGAAGAAAAGAATCTTCTAGGAAATTTTTAGCCTCAGTTTTTTCTATTATCATAGCTTTAATTGTAGCCTTGTTAATTGCTACAGCATTAGGATATCAACCATGGGATATTTTTACAAAATTATTTTTTATTGGTTTTAATGATCCTTCTTATTTATTTTATAAATTAGGCACATATGCACTAGCTGGTTTTGCTTTTTATTTCGCTTGGAAATGTGGAATCATTAATATCGGTATTTCTGGTCAAATGTTAGCTGCTGGTACAGTTGTAGTGATTTTGACACAACTTATTAGTAAAAATAACTCTATTCCAAATTGAGTAGGTTTTGGTTTAGGACAAATATTTATTTTAGTTATTGCAATGAGTGTTTCTTCATTAATTGCCTTTTTAGTTGGAGCAATGCAAAACTATTTAAGAATTAATGGTGTGGTAAGTGCAATCCTTTTAAATTGAATTATTTATTTTGTTTCCTTTTTTGTTTTAGCTACCTATTTTACTGATTCACAACCATTTGCAAATTCCACAACAATTCCTAATGAATTTAGGTTATATGATGTGAATAATGGTACTGGTGCAATTATTCCAGTTGTAGTTATTTGTCTTGTAATTGCTCTAGTTTTATTTTTTATTTTTAAATTCACTGTTTTTGGTCATAAAGTAAAATCAATTGGTTATTCTAAAGAAGCATCAAAATTTGCTGGTTATAACATTAAAAAATTAAGTATTGTTTCATTTGTAATTTCTGGTGCTATTTCAGGGATTTTAGCTTGTATTTGTTACTCATCAACAATTCCAGCAGCAATACCGCTTTCTATTAACTTTGATAATTTACCAGGAGAAGGATTCGCTGGTATTATGATTTCACTTGTTGGTGGCAATAATCCGTTTGGTATTTTAGCTGTTTCTTTCTTGTTTGGTTTATTTGAAGCAAGTACAATAGCTTTACCTACTGATCCTTCTTTTAATGATGTAATAATTGGATTAGTAATGTTGGGATCTACCTTATCAGTTATTATTATTAAATGAAGACCTTTTATTAAATTAAATAGTTACAAATATGACATAGAATATTTTGAAACTCAAACTAATTTTGATAATTCAATTGATTCACTCTTGTCTAAATATAAATCAATTTATCATAATGCTAAAAGTAGTTATGTTAAAAAAAGCTATCAAAAAATGTTAAAAGATTTAAAAAACATTTATGAAAAAAAACAAGAAAATAACAAAATGTTTTTGAGTGAAAGTATTAATGTTTTAGAAAAGAATTTTGAAATAAAAACTAATTTATTAATGAAATTAAAAAATGAAAATATTTATTCATTAAAAGAACAATGAACAAGACGAGAAATTAGTAATGTTATATATGATGAAAAATTAAAATCAATTTTACATAAATTTGACTCTGAAATTAATCAATTAAATAATCAATTAGCCATTGAAAAAATGTCTATTATAAATGAATTTAAAACCATGGTTTCTCAAAACAAAGAAGATTACAAAGAATTAGTAAAAATTTACAAAATCAGATATCAAGAAAATAGATTTCAAGAAAAATTAGATTTCAAACAACAACAAAAGAAAATAATTAATCAATATTTAGAAGATAAAGCGAGAATAATTGATACTTTTAACTTTAATAAAATAAAAAATTTAATTTCAAAAAAAATTGTGACTCAAGAATTGATAGATATTAAGAAACAAAAAATTAGTAATAAATATGATACATCATTAACTAAATATTTAAATCGTTTAAAGCAAAAACATAAAGGTAATAATAATTTGCAAAAAATCAGTCAAAAAGCAATTGAGAAATCTAATCAGTGAAAGTTTAATCAAATCAATAAAATGATTTTAAAACAAAACAAGATAATTGATAATGATCAAAAGTTTAATGATGAAGTTGTTAAAATCAAAAAAATTATTGATGAAAAAATTAAATCAAAAGATTATTTTAATGAACTTAATGAATTAATTAATAATGCAATACAAGTAAAGGGGTCAAACTAATATGGAATGAAATAGTACCATTTCCCCACTAATTAATAATATTTTTTTATTATTTGCTATCTTAGGTTTTGCCTCATTAGCAGGTTATTTTTGTGAACAAATGGGAATAGTTAACATTGCAATTGACGGGCAAATGATTTTTGGGGCATTAATTTATTCGATTTTTGGGATGATTTTTAATCAAGCACTTCCAGATGTTGGTGGAATGTTCTTTTTAATACCACTCATATTATCTATGATTTTTTCAATGCTCTTGAGCTTTATTTTTGGGTTTTTAACAATTAAATTAAAAACTAATCATATTATTGCCGGCACTGCTATAAATTTATTGGTTGCTGGACTTGCTGCATTCTTAACTAAACCAATTGGTCAAGCTATTTCTAGTGGTTTAAAATCCAAAATTATTTCTTATTTCTCACCAACTATGCAAATTGCAGGATCATCATTATTTGGCGAAACCATCATTATTTTAGTAATTTCATTAGCAGCAATGGGATTGTTATGATTCTTAATTGCTAGAACTAGATTTGGTTTGAGATTTAAAGCTGTAGGTAATAATCCGAATGCTGTTGATGCTCAAGGGCTTAATGTTTATAAATATCAATGAATTGGAATGATGATCTCTGGTGCATTAGCAGCTATAGCTGGTTCCTTATTTATGTATGGAGGAACAGAAATTGGTAGTTCATCACAATTTTTTGAAGGTAATGTTTCTGGATTAGGATTCTTAGCAGTTGCCATTGTAGTTTCTGGAGGTTGAAAAATTTCATTCATTATTGGTTCAACTTTAATATTCTCGATTTTAAATTGTGTATTCCAAAATCAAATAATTTTAAATAAACTAGGATTAGTAGATCAAGTTGGTATATATGCTTCTTATATTGGTAAAGCCATTCCTTTTGCCTTCTCATTAGTTGTATTAGCGGCCTTCTCTTATAAAAATGTCGCCCCTAAATTCTTAGGTCAAAATTTTGATAAATCATTAAGATAATAGAGGATTAAGTTAATTATTTTGTCATATTACAACTTATATATATAAGCTATTTTTTATTCTACTAATGTATAAATAAATGTGTTTAATGGACCATCTTTTTGGACATACCACTTCTATTAATAATTATACAGTAGTTTAATTGCATCTTGTGGAGTCATATATCTATTTGCATATGGAATGTTTTCTTTCTCAAGTTCTGAGTAATAATGGTATCTTTC
>JAEIGA010006644.1_pt1 | contig 17616 bp, 20 predicted proteins | sample 9270691 | NCBI WGS metagenome assembly JAEIGA01 (sample SAMN17057246, study PRJNA624740) | gut metagenome | biome: biome; isolation source: fecal sample | host: Bos grunniens | place: China: Xizang | collected 2019 | reverse complement strand
ATTTATGCAAAAATACATCATTATCTGAGAAATCCGGAAGCGTAAGATAAAATCCAAAAACATTTTGTACATTTGAGAATAAGAATTCACATAAATAAGACCATGAGTAAAGTCTATGTAATAATAGCAACATGCCTTAGCTTCATCATGGCATCATGTACAGACACATCCGAAAGTTCATTCATGGACGGAGTAACCGAAGCCTTGAATAACGAAGGCAAGGTCAATATGGAACTCCTTGAATGGACTCGCGAGCCTCAAAGCTTTAGCGTCAACGCAGACACTATTACCATTACGACCGCGCCACACACGGATCTCTGGCAGAGGACATACTATCATTTCCGCAATGACAATGCACCTGTGCTGCAGATGAAGACCAAGGAGAAGTACTTCAGTTTCGTCGTCAAGACTGATTTCACCCAGAGCCATCAGCGTTTTGACCAGTGCGGCATCGTGATGTATCTTGACAGCGACAACTGGCTCAAAGGATCTGTGGAATATGAGAACGAACAGTTCCAGCACCTTGGAAGCGTAGCCACAAACAACGGATACTCCGATTGGGCAACAACTGCCATTCCCGCAGATGTGAAGACCATGTGGTACCGCTTCTCACGCCGCGCAGACGACTACTGCATCGAGTGTTCGACTGACGGAGTCACATTCAGCCAGATGCGCATCTGCCATATGTACAAAGGAGCAGAAGAAATCAGCTTTGGTATCTACGCCTGTTCTCCTGAAGAGTCGTCATTCAGCGCTGTGTTCACGGACATGAAAATCACAGAATGCATGTGGAAAGCACACGACGGCCAGCAGCCTGATGAAGAATAAATCTGATAAAGCATATGAACATTATTATAAGACTGGCACTCAAAAAAGAAGCCCAACAGATTGCAGAACTCTTTATGCTGGCATGGCCGGTGGATGAGATATTGGAATCAAACGCGATTTCATATGATCAGCTGCATGAATCCATAACATTGATAGCCGCAAGCCCGGAAACTGTCTACAGTTACGAGAACACTCTTGTTGCAGAGATCGACGGCAAGGTAGTAGGAGCGATGTGCGCTTATGACGGTGCAGATTACCAAAGGCTCAAGCAGCCTATCGTCGATGCGCTAGGTCCGGACTGCGGATTTGCGCAACTGAGGGAAACGGAGGCGGGAGAGTTCTATCTGGATTCCGTTGGAGTGCTCCCTGAGTATAGAGGAAGAGGTATCGCATCAAGACTCTTTGAGGCGCAATGCAAACGTGCCGCGTCAATGGGTCACAAAGTGGCAGGACTCATCGTTGATGTCGACAAGCCGCAGGCTGAAGCGCTTTATGCAAGACTAGGATTCGTATACCTTGATGACAAGGACTTCTTCGGGCACAGCATGAAACACATGGTAAAGCACCTTGCATAAACTTTTTGTTTATCTTTGCCTCACTAAGACCTGACATTATGAAAGAATACATAAGATTCATAAAGTTCGCATTGTTCTCGGCCAGTGCCGGACTTATCGAAATCGGAGCTTTTGCCCTGCTGAATGAAATCAGCGGATGGAGCTATTGGCCATGTTATCTTATCGCTCTGCTGTGCTCTATACTATGGAACTTCACACTGAACAGGAAGTTCACATTCCGCTCGGCAGCAAACGTTCCGGTAGCAATGTTGAAAGTACTGGGCTTCTATGCTGTCTTCACACCTGCCACTACCCTTCTGGGAAGCTACCTTGCTGACACCCTGATGTGGAACGAGTATCTGGTGACCGGAATCAACATGGGGCTTAACTTCGTGTGCGAGTATCTTTACCAGAGATATTTCGTGTTCAGGGACTCTATTGACAGCAAACTATAGACAAAACTGGCCTCCCACATGAACATCTCACTTTATACTCTCACGTCACCGCTACACGACGAAAACAGCGTCAATGCAGCTTCCGCAGAATTCATCGCCCGGATTGAAGCTGAGCTTGGAGCCGATATGGCTTTCCGAGGTCCTGACTTCACAAAATATGGAACCGGTGCGTTGGACGTGATCTATGTCAGGACCGGTGGCACCGAGGGGCTTTTCAAGGAAGTATATCCGCGTCTGCAGGGCCCGGTGCTCCTGCTGACATCCGGCAAAAGCAATTCTCTTGCAGCGTCCATGGAGATCCTTTCATACCTCAATCAGCAGGGATGCAAGGGTGAGATCATTCATGGTACTCCAGCATACATAGCTGACCGTCTGCGACTTCTGTCCAAGGTCCATGAGGCAAGACAGTTCCTCAATGGCAAGAACCTCGGCATCATCGGCCAGCCATCCGATTGGCTCATCTCCAGCGAGCCGGACAAGGCGGCGTTGAAGGAGCGCCTCGGACTGAACCTGGTGGATGTTCCGATTAACGAGCTCATCGAGCTGGTCAGTTCCGATGAGGACCTGTCGGCTTACTCACATCCTGAGATGGAGGCTATAGCACAAAACATCCCGACTGCTATCCAGAAATACACCAATGGCGCGCTCCGAATCTATCAGGCGCTGAAGAAAATCATAGAGAAATATCAGCTTTCGGGCATGACGCTCAGATGCTTCGACCTGCTGACTGCCATTGAAAACACAGGCTGTCTCGCTCTTGCGCTGCTCAATGCCGAGGGCATCCCTGCGGGCTGCGAAGGCGATGTACCTACCCTGGTCACGATGGCCGTAGGATATGCACTTACCGGCCATTGCGGCTTCCAGTGCAACCCATCCCGCATCGACCCGCAGACCGGCGAACTCCTCCTGGCACACTGCACGATCCCTATGGACATGATCCGTTCATATTCATTCAACACTCACTTCGAGTCGGGAATCGGCATCGCGATTCATGGTGAAATGCCAGAGGGCGATGCAACCATATTCAAGCTATCGGGAGACCTCTCACGCAACTTCGTCTGCAAGGCTAACCTTACTGGAAACCCATACGAAAAGAGCCTCTGCCGCACTCAGATCACCATGAAGGTTGATCAGGCAAAAGCCATCTGCCAGGACTACTTTCTGACATCACCTATCGGCAACCACCATGTCGTCTTCACAGGCAACCTGTGCGAACTCTTCAAAGCATTCTGCAATCAAAATGCCTAAATTCACGATATATATACTTACTCTGTTTCTGCTGACCCTCTTGCCGGAATTCTCTATGTCAGGACAGGAGGTCCTTGGACCTTCCAGGATTCAGGCAAGGAGCGTCCGGAGGAATCTGCCGTATCTGGGCCTTCCCGTGAGAATCAGCGACGAAATCGATCCCACTATCTGGTATAAGGACGGTTGCTGGCATGGAGCAGATTCCTTGAAGGCTTCACCGTTTTGGATCACAGAAACGATTGATATCGAATCTGTCGTGAAGACCAAGATGCCTGCTGAAATAGTTGATTTCTGCAAAGAATGGGCGGCAGATAGACCAGAAGGACCAGTCTATGTGGTGACCGGCCCTGTTAGAGGTATGCAGTTCATCGCAGCTTGTACTAGAACACGAAGCAGTTTAAGTTGGAAATCAATCGGCTTTATCGTCCCTAATCCAGGACTGCTGCCCGATAAGACAGTATGGTTCTACAGTTGCAGCGTGAACTGGATCGAATGGCTTATCGGTTACGACCTTTTCCCGAAACTTCCTTCCGGACTGCAGGAACTGGTCGAAGAAATGACAGCAGCAGAACACCTGTGCTCGTTCAACGAATTCGATCCATTGGAATACGACATCCCTGATTATGAAATCGAATATGAATGGGAAATGGACATGCACGAAATTCAGTAATGCGCTTATGAGTGATTCAAGGAAGATATGGATCTTCAATCCCGAGCACGACCTGTGCATTGCCAATGGGGATGAGAACTTCGTTCCCCCAAGGTCCGCTATGGGATTTGCGAAAGACAACATAGATCTGTCGGAATACCTCAAGCGACCCAACAAGCAACGCAGGCAGATTATCCCCTGGGGATGGAATCATGCTTTGAAGAAACGGCTCATCAATGAAGGCGTTGACCCAGCCACTCTGCCTTCAGAAGAAGAACTGCAGTTCATACGGACCCACTCAAGGCGCGAGTTTGCCTTGGATGTTCATTCACGCCTAAGCTGCGCTGATTCACTGGTCATCAGACCGGACTACAGAATCGTCGCCACTTGTGTCGATGAGATAGAGGCTTTCATATCAGCACATGGCAGTGCAGTGCTGAAGTCACCTCTGTCAGGCAGCGGGAAAGGAATCCGCTTCGTCAGGGAAAGACTTTCCGAGAGCGACGAAGGATGGTGCAGGAGGACACTTGACAAACAGGGCTCTGTGATTGCCGAGAGGCGATTTGAGATAATAAAGGAATGCGCCATGCTCTTCGAATGCCATTATGAAGGCGTCGATTTCATAGGTTATTCCCTGTTCGAATCCCGGAACGGCACTTACAGCAGAAACATACTGGCCAGTAACGAGGATATTGAAGACATCATTTCCTGTTATATACCGCGAGATACGCTGATTGCTATCCGCGAGGATCTGATATCCATTCTTACCGATACCCTTGTAGGCCATTATGAAGGATTCCTCGGAGTTGACCAGATTATCTGTCGGACTGATACTGCTGAGTTTGTCCCTGTCTCGGAAATCAATCTACGCATGACAATGGGACTCATTGCAAGGAATCGACATGACCACAATCCATGATTGACTTCTCTCTCGTCATTAAATTCTCTGAACATCTAAAGTCGAAATTATTTGAACATCTTTTTAGACTCAACCTTTCTGATGATAGAGCAGTCGTAGTAGACATCAACGATACTATCTAAGACTGCATCGTATTGAGTAAAGGGTTTCTCTTCACTTGCCTTAAATTTCCTTGCCCTATATTTACGTAAGTTAAGATTCTGTTCGTGTATCAATGAAGCAGCCTCTGCATATTCCTGATACTTTTCAGGGAATCCGCACAATTCAATAAACAGATTTTCCTCCGCCAGTGTCAAGGAATCCTGAAGTTCACGGATTGGTTTCTTGCCACCCGTCAACGTCGCCTTACCATCCGCAATGTCTTTCTGGAGGGAAATAAATTTTACTTCACGGTACGACGCCCTTTGATACTCGACAAATGCCTTTTTGTACGGACGGGCAGCCCATGCTTCCAGCGTTCCCATAACGAATAGAACTCCTAACCCTAATATGAAGCATAGGACTATCCAGTTCAGTATTATTTTCAAACGTTTCATATACTCAAAGTTTTTTCTGAAAAATTATTGATCATATTCATCAGATCATGATATTTGGCCGCAAATCTATCTCTATCGATCTGCGCTATTTCTGACACTTCTGGAAATACAACACGTTTACCTGAAAATTTTCGACTAAAATCCGAACGCTTCTGTCTGAAGTTTTCTTGGATAGCTCTCTTTTGTACCGCTTCTGCAACCAATCTGTCCAAAGGCATAATTATATGCTGGAGCAAATCTGACATAAAATTAATAATCTTCGTTGACAATGCGTACAAGAGATAAACAGGAAGTCCAAGCAATACTATTTTTAAGAAAATGTCAATCTTCAGATGCGTAAGCACCCAAACCACGGCAGCGACTGTAAGTACTGTTATTCCCAAAGTGACAATAATCAGTAAAGCTACGCTTATCCAAGGGATTTTATATTTCATTTCTTTCTTTGTAAGAAGCGTATCTTCCGGCAGTGGGATGTTTGATGTGAATCCAGTAAATCCAACATCTGCAAGACTCATCAAAGTATACTGCTCTCCATCGTATTTGAACGACATCGAGTGTACGGGCACAAAATAGACAGTATGATCGGGAGCATTAAACAGGTCAAAACTCACATCGTTGACCTTAGCAATGTAACTTGCTCCTTTCAATGTCAGCATCATACTGAGAAATTCAACCTTTGCGTATTCTATTTCTTGGGCTCCAGGAGTAAATGGAACTGCCTCCCCAAGTGCTGCTGATACTTCAGACCTCGATATTGCACCGTTACTAAGCAATGAATAAGACAACGTATCGTCATTGCTGTAGAGACAAAGTAATGTATCATCAGCCAAAACCATCGGCACATAAAATGTCTTGACAGTAATCGACAACATTCTGAATATGTTTGCCGGAGCAATAGCGGCCAACCTGGAAAAACAATAATCTTCGAATTGTTTCTGGTTGCCAGACAGTGGATATATCTGATATTTAGTATTGTCCGCCCAGAAATCTTTTTCCAGTTCTTTTACAGATGAGCCTTCAATCAGATAACGCCCAAGGAATCCCATCGATTTACGCTGTACATGGAATAGGCCCATCTTTGAATATGTAGTATTATCACCCATAATCTTATTAATTTAGTCCCATTAGAGTGAGTCCTTTCTTATAATTTGGTCTGTTATACCTGTCCCCTCTCAGAACATCTCGCAACGACACTATCAACGTTGTTGCAGGTCTGAAGATAATTCGGAGCGCAAGGATGAAGATACCCATCATAAAGGCCGTCCCGACTACGCTAAATAAAGCGCCAAACAAGGTCAACATCAATTCAAATAGAAAACGAGCAGTAATTCCTATAGTAAAGAGCTTGTATATGCCATAGACAACCGATATGACAAACGCAACTGCTACAAGATCAATTATATTATCCTTCAGCCAGGTTTTAACTCTGGTTGCCAACGGTGGAATCTTTTTGTCTCCTATTATTTTGTCGACCTCGGCTTTGTTCAGGATTACAAAATTGTCATCATCGTCCGACTCTACTGTACCAATACACACAATGTCGACCAAGTTGGTCTTGAGTATAAACACCGGAAGATACCTTACAATAGCGGATTCACCACTTAAATCGTAAAGGCTGTCTATCTTGCTCATTGAGATGTCTATCGGCAGAAATCTAACCTTTTCAGCCTCTCTCTGTGCATAGAGTGGCTGATGGTCAGTCAGGTTCAGGTCTTTCGTTTTGCTATCAGGCAGTGCATTCTTGACTAAAGAATAGTTTATTATGGGGGACGTCGGGAACAGAGCGGCAGACAGATAGCTGTCTGTTTCGTTCAATTGTACAAAGAATCGTTTATCTCCCGAACCGACCTCCCTTACAGGAACGTAATACCTTTCCAAGCTGAATGAAGTCATTTCGTTGAAAAGAGCCTTGTCTCCATGTTCATAGAAATAGTTGAACAACACCTTCCTGAAGTTACGCGCGTTACCTTCAAAACGGGTTATCTTATATGTTACAGCTGATGCAAATAACTTGCTGTTTGTAATTATATTATAGCTGTCGCATGCGTGACAATAAACCATTGATCCCAAGATATTTTCGGACCTGATCGTTGTTCCGCAACAGCATCTTATCTGTAGTGCATGTGTTTCCATGGTCTTACTCTTCCGCTGTATTTTGTTTTCCAAAGATTGATTTTGCCTTCTTCATAAGCTTCTCCTTCCTTATCATCATGCTGTCATCCATGATATTGTCAATCGACGCAAATAACAGACGTACACCCATAATTCCAAGCAGGGCAGCTCCAATGAAGCGGAATATGCACATGTATCCGGTATTCCAGTAGAACATAGGCAATATTCCATGAATGTCAACATAAGAGCCACAGAAAACAATAGCTGCGCATACAATAATTCCAAGCATGAGGATAATATTCAGCAATCGCCTGACAATGCCCTCCTTGCGTGGCTTTTCCATAAGGTCCGATATATGACCTTTGGTTGAAGACACATTGTTTCCGTAAGCGATATAGTTGTATTCTGTTCCATTATACTGGAAACTAAACGATTTCAGCTGTACATAGAAAACCTCGCCACTGATGTATATCGGGTCCAAATCAGATATTATTGCACTTACGCTGTCTGCGTCTGGGTCTGCAATCTTATCGGCAGCACAGCCAACCTTGTCTGAAATCTTCTGATGCCTCAGGTCAGCATATTCTAATATAGGGGCCTCACCTCCATTCAATACAAAAGATGTCGAGTTTTTACCAGATGCCGGGATCAAGATATCCTTCTTTGCCGGGGTTATAACATTCAGATAAGGCACATACACTTCACTGGCTTTAGCCGTCTGAAGACTTGCAAGCACCTTTGTAGGTATACTTTCCAATACAGGCACAAAGACCTTATCCAGCATTTCCGGAAAACTGCAGGATGTCGGACAATAACGGTCAGGGAGTTCCTCTCTTCTGCCATCCACTTCATAGTACAGCGCCATACATGCGCTACATTGCAGGAAGGCACCATACCGATATACTGACTCAGATCCGCATTTACATCTAACATGTGTAGACTCTTTCATGATATATATGTCTTATCTTCTATTGGCCGACGCACTGAGAAGCAGTATTATGAATGCATAGATCACGAATAGAATTGAATTGATGAGCAGTGACCATTTGAAATTAGCTGGGTCTACGACCATCAACACAATACCCGCAACCAGTTCGATTACAGCGTATACGCCAGATATTACCACTGCGACTGTCTTGATATCAGTTCTTTTCCATTTCAATCCTGAAATCAGAAAAGGCAGGACAATAGCCAAGTTAACAAAGCCATAACTCAGCCATACAGACAGCGAGTTATCAATTCCACTGCAGATGAAAAACAAAATATTAAAGCCCAACAGGAGTACTGCCATGGACAAGAACGTTAGAAATGGTTTCATAGATCAAGATATCAATTATAGCTTGCTTAATATTTTCTGAACTTCTACACTGTACAGGTCATCAGAAAGCAAATGCCTTTCGTGCAAATGCTTCAGCTTCTCTAATCTTATGGCATCCTCTGTCGATATTGTGGGTTGACCTACCGGTGCTTGTCCAACAGGAGCCGCACCTGGCATTGGGTTACCAAATGGAGCCTGATCTGCAACCGGTTGTCCTGCTGGCATCGGATTAGTTCCAGGCATGAGGGTTGCAGTATTGTCCGGAACCATACTTCCCAGAGTACTTTGGATCATCTCTCCCAATGAACTTCCGACACTACAACCAACACCGGCTCCGATTCCAACACCTGCCATGGCTCCGGCAGCTCCATTGTTAGACGCTGCGAGTTCGGCAATGTTCACACCATGAATCAACAGGTATTTCTGAAGGCCAAGTGCATCAATTGAAGCCGCTTGTGTAGCATCCTTATTCAAAGCCTTTAATGCAGATGCATAGTCATCGTCATACTCAATAGCTTCGAGCTCCATTTTCTTAATCTTCAAACCGAACTCATCAAAAACCTCTCTCTGCATATCGTCTTTCAGACCATCAACACATCTCATAAAAAAGTGCTTATAGACAAAAAAATCAAGATTCAGAGAGGTTGCTATCATGTCTACCTCTTTAAACAGGAATGCCTTGATCGGGTGCAATGCTCGTTCGGTCATGAAACTCTGGAAAGTGCTCACCTTGTCACCATCGATGAGTCTGGCAAGTTTCAGCGGATCCTTCACCTCGAACGTGCAGTATCCACTCATGCCGATTGTAAAGTACAGTTTGCGCAGATGGTCAAAAATAGGACCGAGATTCGCTGCTCCCCATTCAATATTTACACCGACTGTGGTATTTACAAAGTACACACGACACTGATATTTGCTTACGCCTCCGGTAATAGATGTTGAAAATCTCTCGAGAAGCGGAATATTTCCTGTGGTCAGGTCCTGAGACCTGTCAAGGATCTTTATTTCGTTTTTGTAAAGATCATAAAATATAGCTATCTCGTTGGGGCCCAGATTGAGCCTGGAGTTAGTATTGAATTCAGTTTCCGGATGCATCCAGATTAAAGTACCTTGCGCTGACTGGTCTCGCTCAATGACACTTTGAATCGGTTTATCACCAAATAACCATTTTAACATAGCTCAATTATTTAATTATTAATACTTTAGATTATTACTTTGAAACTTATTTCTTTCTTGCATCGATCTGACTTTGAATCTCAGCAGCCTTATATTTAAGTTCCTCCATTTGTTCTCCGACTCGGCGCTGATCCTCTGCAAAACGATAAGCCGAATCAATGTCATTGGCATTTTCGGTGCCTTCTGCAATGCTGGCACGCTGAGCTTCAAGCTCCTTATACTTGTTAATCAATTCGTTTTGCTGCTTAGTGAGCTCATTGATTTCCCTTTCATTCTGTTCCTGCATCTCTTTCTCTGCCTGTTCTCTCTGTTCATTCATTTCTTGTTCCTGCTCTTCCTGTTCTCTTGCCTCTTGCTCTGCTACTTCCCTCTGCTCTTGTTCTTCGCTTTCCTTTAACGCTTTCTCCTCTGCTTCCTGATCAAACGCCTCATCGGATTCATCGGAAAGTTCAGCACCCTCTCGTGGCGTGCCATCACTCCAGGTATCCATACCCTGTTCATCAGCCCACTCCTCTGCCTCTCTTATACTTTCTTCTGTTTCCTTATCTGCCAATTCTTTCAGTTCTGCAGGGGAAAGTTCGCTTTCATCAATTTCATAACCCTCTTCAAAGTCAGGCTCCTGATCAGTTTCGTCTGAACCTTCATCTGCACCCTCATCACTCCATCCATCGCCATCAAAGTCAGGCTCCTGATCACTCCATCCTTCGTCATTATCCGCATCTGAAGAGTCAAAATCAGTGTCATCAAAACTATCATCGAAATCAGATGAATCAACATCATCCATTTCGTAGCTGTCGTCAAATTCGCTCATAATACAGTTCTTTATTTAAGATATTGTCTTAAGTTTCTAACCGCATGCATATAAGCACACGCTCTCAGTTTCGGTGTATTCTGTTCTGCCGGAAGTTCCTTAGGTAGAATGGTCTTAAAATTTTCCAGCAGATGATTGTAGGCTTCTTCGTATGACACTTTTTTCGATGTATACCTCTTGGCAATGCGGACACCTATCTCTCTAGCCAGCATCCTACAGTTGTAATCGCATGTCTCTGCGCACTCCTTCTTATTCTCACATTCAGGGTATGGTCTGAGATTTTTCGGATGAAGCTTCCAATATCTGGATCTTTCTGAAAGTTCCTGATCAGAAAGAGATATCCTGTATCCATGCGAGTTTCTGTGCTCAGGAGTGACAATCTCTTCCGGCTCATTCATCTTATTGAAGAACAGATATGCCTCACCCGGCTTTAGCTTGGCCATGCGACTCATCTGTCTGTCGCTCATGCTTACACTATTTGCAAAGATCTCCCTGTCCTCGCTTTCCACCAAACGGAAACCCAGCTTAATGTCCGTCAAAGCGACGATATCAATACCGACTTTTCTTGGCGACTGATCGGCAATTGCAACGCTGACACCGTAAGAGCGAATCTCCGCCAGCATTCTTTTAACCAATCCTTGGGCGATAGCCGCCGGATTGGCAGCCCCTTCACCACCATGACTTGAGGAATCCAGCAGCACATGGGCCTCCTCTACGAGAATAAAATTCTTCAGTTGATCCCCCTCGCCAACATAGTTTGCATTAACGTACGATAATACCGACAGAAGAATCAATGCTATATAAAGGGCCTTTTCGTCACTGTTTTCTATAGCTGCCAATTCAATGACAGTCGGCTTTTCCAACAGATCCTTGATCGGAATAGAAAAATAGTTGTCGAAAAGCTTAACAAGTCCCTGGAGTCGGACAAGTCCGGCCCTACCGATGTTCTTGGCATCTCCCGAATATCCGATTTCATTGAATGTCTGTTCGAAGCATTTAACAAAGTCTGTGATATTGAATATTTTACCACCATCGTCTTTAGTATATGAATTCAGCCACCTAAACTTGCTGTAGCAATTGTCTATAGTGTCCTCAAAGATTTTATCCAATGGCGAAGTCATGGTCACGCCAGCTGCAAAGGCAGTCTTCAGTGTTGACTTGTAAGACTCAAGACGAACTCCTTCCGGTGGTACAAACGGATTAAACACAAAAGGAGAAATGGAATTCTTTCCCGGGGTGAACACCTGCAGATCAGGGATATTCTGTATTAGAGCACGATATTCGTTTTTTGCAGGTTCGATCACCAGAAACGGAACCTTATAGTCCATCCATAATTTTCTCAAAAGACCCACAGAGAAGTTTGTCTTTCCTGAACCAGGGGTGCCGACTATCAACATGTGCTTTGCAAGATCTATCAAGCGAAGGCCTATCTCATCACCAGCAGGGGAACTCTTGAGCTTTCCAAAAGGCAAGTCGCAGACATTCAACAATCCCTTGGCATATGATTTACTCGTGCTTCCGGTCTCATTTACAATAAGACCGGCACCGATGTCTTCATTTCCTATAGGAAGACGGAAGAATTCGCTGGCCTCCTGAGCGGTAATGATGAACGGGAGTCTCTTTACGACAGGCTGCACCTGGCCGGAGTTCCAAATATTGTAATCTCGTGCATTCTTGTCAGCCCACTGATATACTGACCAAGGGAAAACCTCAAAATCAGCAAGAGGGTCAACCCCAGCTACAGGAAACGCATCAAATGAGGCTGAATCCGCATGGCCGGCATTAAGCTGTCCCATAAGCTTCGAGGCAATCTCCTGAGCCTGACGCTCTTCGGAATATATTACTAAATTGAATATGAACAAAGGTCTGTTACTGTTCTCCGAGTAATAGGCATAAGTTTCGGCTGACCTTTTAGCTGATTCCACCTGAACGTTGCCCACACCGTTTATGGAAACGCCATTGACAAGCGTGGCAAGTGTCTGTGATTTTGCGCTGAGTTCCAATGTCTCCTGCGGTGTGTAGAATGCCGGCATCAGCTGCATCGAGACTGCACTATTGGGATTTTGTATCAGAGTATTGACCAACCTTCCAAGGTCTGCATTAGTCTCCTTGATTACATCATAGGAATAGCACGATTTTAACATCGTTGTGTTAATACCGTCTATTCGTTCCGTTTTAGTTATCGCACGCGCATGATTCCTGTTTACCACTTTCCACAGTTCCTTGATTTCCTCTACATTGCAGAAATCGCACGAATACCTATCCCTCTGAATCGTCTCTGTACACATCTTGAACATGGTGTCCAGAATACCCTGGGCAGTGGACATATCATGATTTGAAACCCTTATGATTATGTGTAGGGATATATTGGCCTTGTATGGCTGATTGACTACAGGGGTTGTCATCCAAAGGAGCTCAATAGCTTCATGCTGCTCCATCCTGGTCGACTTCACTCGCATTTTATAGTACTGATACAGTTCATACAACATGTCCTGCATGTCCTTTTTGAACTGGCACACCAATTTAACATTTGCCTCCTGCCACACCGGCTCATGACACAATATAGACAAATGTGGTATGGAAGAAATACGTATTGCCTTGACCGCTACTGCCATATTTAATAGATCTAGTTATAAATTTTCAGCTACAGTACCCCAGATAGAATAAATGCCCTTGGCTATAAAGGGTATAGACACATATGGATGTTTGTAAAGATAAATATGATTTATCGTTTTTCCAAATTTCAGAGACACGCAGTCAAGTAATATATATGGAAGTAATCATCAGGCAGGCGTTATGCTTTCGATTCTCAAGCGCAATATTCCGGAAGGAGTCTGAGCCTCGGCTATTTCGCCGACCTTCTTCCCCATCAGAGCCGCTCCTATAGGTGACTTCAGCGAAATCTTGCCAGCCTCAAGGTTCATCTCATGGGGACTGACGATCTCGAACTTCATCCTGGTATTTGTAGACAGATTGGTGAACTCCACCTTGCTGAGAAGGCAGACTCTGTCTTTAGGAAGGGCATCGGGATCTATCACCCGCGAGTGTTCAAGGATTTTCTGCAGGAAACGAATTCGGCTGATGGTCTTTGCCTGCCTTCGTCTGGCTTCACGGTATCCCGCATTTTCGCTCCTATCCCCTTGGGCACTGGTCTCTGCGACCTGCTCCCGCACCTCGGGATAGACCACGCTGATAAGGTGATTCAACTCGGCCGCTATCTCATCATATCGTTGTTTTGAGAGGTATTCCATGGAACAAACTTACATAAAAGTTTTGGTTTATATGCATCAGAATTAAGGATTTTATGTAAGTTTGTATGTGTAAATAGTCCAATAACATGAACAAGACAGTATTGATAACAGGCGCTTCCAGCGGAATCGGGGAAGGATGCGCACGCAAATTCGCCTCACACGGAGCCAGACTGATCCTTAATGCGCGCAGCACAGACAAGCTCAACGCGCTTGCCATGGAGCTGAAGGAAAAGTATAATGCTGACTGCTATGTCATGCCTTTTGACGTTTGCGACCGCAAGTCAGCTGCTGAAGCGCTTCAGGCTCTCTCCGACGAATGGAAAACGATTGACATCCTGATTAACAATGCCGGTCTTGCAGTCGGCGTAGACAAGGAACACGAAGGCAATCTTGACGAATGGGATGTGGTGATCGACACCAATGTGAAAGCCCTGCTGTCCATGACACGTCTTGTAGTTCCGGGAATGGTCGAGCGAGGCAATGGTCACATCATCAACATCGGATCCATTGCAGGCGACGCTGCTTACCCGGGCGGAAGTGTATATTGCGCTACAAAGGCTGCCGTCAAGGCCTTGTCAGACGGCTTGCGAATCGACCTTGTCGACACCCCTCTTCGCGTGACCAACATCAAGCCGGGACTTGTAGAGACAAATTTTTCAGTGGTACGCTTCCGTGGAGACCAGGAAAAGGCCGACAATGTATATAAGGGAATCCATGCACTGTCGGGAGATGATATCGCTGAAGTGGCTTACTTCGCGGCATCAGCACCGGAACACATGCAGGTAGCGGAAATCCTCGTCATGCCTACCAACCAGGCTACAGGAACCATCGTCTCTAAAAAATAAGCGAAACCAACAAGAAGTAATATAATATAAATAAATCAGCTATGGAAAACAATTCAGAAATCATATACAAACTGCCGGAAACGCCAAAACTTAAAGAATACTATTTTAAAGAAAAATCCTTGTCAATAGAAGGAGATTCGAATCCACAACCCCCATCGCATACACGAATCCTAATACTGCCTACTGATGCCCAAAATGCTCATTTAACATATAACATAGGAGACATTAGTTCATACTCAAGAGCCCCAATCAAAACGGAGGATATAAAAACGGCCATTTTTAGGAAAGGAGTATCTGAGCCACTTTATCAGTCCAACTGCGAGGGAAGTATAAGTCTGGAAACATTTGAGCCAGGCGAATATTTTTTATATATAGGAAATGCCGAACCTGGAAGGGACATTTCTTTTTTCTCTTATAAAAGATTGGGAAACGGGGTAAGATTTAGTTTCCAGATAATTGATAATGGCATCCATCATGTTCTGCCGGGAATCTTAGGTATCAGCATATTTTGCTATAGGACAGTCAGAATAGAGTTCAAGACACCAATAAGTCGGGACAATACATGGTTGAGACATGAGTACTCCAGGGTGGGAGACAATAAGGTCATATCATCGGAATGGTTAGAGATATCATCCGATGGAATGTATGTCAATATGGGCCCCGGAGAAGAGTTTATAGACGGAGAATACAAGCTCAAACTTTACTATAACAATGATCTGAAAGCAAATATACGTTTCAACGTAAAGAATTTTGAAGTTACGGATTTTGTACTGGAGTAGAAGCGGCAGAATATCAGAATATCAAAATATAAACCATGAACTTTACAGGAATCATCGTAGGTCTTGCGACCTTTCTCATAATCGGAGTATTTCATCCGATCGTAATTAAAGCAGAATACTATCTTGGAACGAAATGCTGGTGGATGTTCCTTCTTGCGGGGATCATCTTAGTTGCCGTATCACTGCTGATATGCAACCTCGTCATATCGACTATTGTCGGCGTAACAGCCTTCTCTTCATTCTGGAGCATTCTTGAGCTCTTCCATCAGAAGGAACGCGTGAGAAAAGGCTGGTTCCCTGAGGGGCCTGGACATCGTAAGTAACAGATCAGCACAAGATTTTACCATTCATCCGCTAAATCCGACCATTCGTCGGAAAACCTACGTGGTAGTATTGCAGGTATTTTAAAAAGTAGTACCTTTGCACCCGAGTTAATCAAGGAGCTTATCACAAGCAACTGTAACTCAAATGGTTATTAGTTTTAGTGTTATTAATTATGTGGTTAGTTCGAGACGTCCCCGCGCGAGCGGCGAAGTCTCTTTTTTTTGCTACTTACCCATGAAATATCGACGTTGCTCTGGACCGAACTTCTCTATCGCATAGCGAAGCATGGTACGGGGCATTGTTGTTTTATGGCGCTCCAGAAATGCTGTCAGAAGTGCCTCATCGCGTTTGCCGACTTCACGGAGCATCCAGCCTGTAGCCTTCTGCATGAGGTCATGTTTGGCATAAAGAAAATGTTCAGCAAGATTCATTGTGTCGGCGAACTGTCCGTGCCTTATGAGCATGAGTGTGGATACAATAGATATGCGCTGTTCCCACATATTGGCTGATTCGGCCAGCCTGTAGAGAATTTGACTACCGTCTTTGCCAACGAGGTAGGCTCCAAGTATATAAGGTGCCGAAAGGTCGACAAGATCCCAATTGTTTATGCCTTCAGTATGTCTGAGGTAGAATTCCACAACGGCTTCCGGCTCTTTCCTGAACCTCGCAGTCAGGATTACCAGCGCGCAAAGCCTGGCCTCATGCCACTCGCTCTCAAGAAGCGCTTCCAGCACTTCGTATGACGCATCCTTATGGAGCTTGGCGACCTTTCTTGTATCCGGCACGACAACCCCCATGAATCTGTCTCCTTCACCGTACTCCCCTTTTCCGGTCTTGAAGAATCTTTGCAGGATATCCCTTTTCTCTTCGGTAGAACACTTACGCAGATCACAGCAAATCTTTGAGTATTGCTTTGCCAGAGTGAGTGTTTCCAAAGACAGGTGACAATATCCTTCAGGATTCTTCAGAAGGTAGCCCTGATGATACTCTTCTGCGGAATAGAAGCATGTCAGAGGCTGTTTTTCGACTGCAAGCGGTTCTGTGAACCATGCCTGCTTCTCCCGCCAGACCTGCTCGACGACCTCCTTGTCCTCCTCGCATACCCAATAGATACCGGTCCTGTACCTTGTACCCACATCACCGCCTTGACGATTCAGCAGAAGCGGGTCGATGGACCTGAAGAACATCCGGCAAATAGTCTGCAAAGAAACCAGAGCTTCGTCATAGACCACCTTGACACACTCTACATGACCGGTCTGGTCTGTGTAGACCTCCTGGTACGACGGATCGGCCAGAGTGCCATTGGCATAACCTACGACAGTCTCAACAACTCCTTCGAATTGCCTCATGTAATGTTCTGTGCCCCAGAAACATCCGCCTGCCAGATATATTGTCTTCATTACAGCCGCTTTATAGCCTACACTATTCCGGTATCGTGAAATACTTGCCCTCCTGATCGTTGGTTGTCCACTTTTCATCTTCTGCCCAATAGTCCAACCAATAGAATCTGTCACCGATCAGGAAAGGAAGCACATAATCGCCAAACTGAGGATATGTAGCCCAATTCTCCTCTGCAAGCAGGAGACCATCACGGTAATCAAGAATCAGAGAGTCTGAGAAATTCTTATAGAAATGGGAGTTTACGACTGCGTCATAAACCTTTTCGGCATCGCGACCCTCGATCGCGTATTTTCTGATTCCATAAAGCATAATCTATCCCTCCTGTCATTAAAATGGTAAATCATCATCTGTCTTTTGACTTGACCTGCGAATGGGCTCCTCCTTCAAGTACTCTTCCGTGCAGGAAATAT
>JAEIGA010006643.1_pt1 | contig 17616 bp, 12 predicted proteins | sample 9270691 | NCBI WGS metagenome assembly JAEIGA01 (sample SAMN17057246, study PRJNA624740) | gut metagenome | biome: biome; isolation source: fecal sample | host: Bos grunniens | place: China: Xizang | collected 2019 | reverse complement strand
TGATCTGAAATTTTTCGTTGTTTTTTACAGATGATGGAAAAACAGTGAACTTTAGCGAGCTTCGAACGAGGCTCGCTTTTATAATAAAATCCCTCAGACGTCTTGACATTTCGAGCGAGATATAGTATAATATATTATCTATAATTATGTTTAACTTGAGAGAATTTTTATGAGAGAATACAGAATTTTGCCGGACTCGGAAATGCAGAGGCAAAACGAATATAGAGACAAGGTTAGGGATTTGAGCAATACTGCCCGTGATAAACGTGGAGAGCCCCTTCGCGCATACGTGCAGACCTTTGGCTGTCAGCAGAATGAAGCAGACAGTGAAAAGATAGCGGGAATGTGCGTATCTATGGGTTACGAAATATGCCACGAGCCCGCCGAAGCCGACTTGATAATGGTCAACACCTGTGCCGTTCGCGAGCACGCGGAAAAGAGGGCACTTTCCATAATAGGTCAGTATAAGCACTTAAAGGCTGTCAAGCCTGATATGCTGATAGGCGTTTGCGGCTGCATGGTGACGCAGGAGCATAGAAAAGAGAGCATTAAGCACAGTTATCCTTACGTTGATTTTGTGCTTGGTACGTCCTCGCTCCACCGTCTGCCCGAGCTTATATACACCAAGATACAAAAGGGCAAAAGACTTTATTGCCCCGAGGAGACGGAATATCTCGTCGCAGAGGGCCTTCCTATCCACCGCGAATCAAGCTATCGCGCGTGGGTGTCGATAATGTACGGCTGCAACAATTTCTGCACATACTGCATCGTTCCATACGTGCGCGGACGCGAGCGTAGCCGTCGTCCCGAGGACATAATATCCGAGGTGCGTGAGCTTGTCGCAAGCGGATACAAGGATATCACGCTTCTCGGTCAGAACGTCAACTCCTACGGTAAGGACGCAAAAAGCCCTGACGGAGAGGTCTACGATTTTGCCGACCTGTTATCAGATATTGACAAAATAGAGGGCGACTACTACATACGGTTTATGACCAGTCACCCCAAGGATGCGTCGGACAAGCTTGTTGACGTTATCGCAAGCTCAAAGCACGTGGCTCATCAGTTCCATCTGCCTATGCAGTCGGGGAGTGATAAGATTCTCAAGGATATGAACCGACACTATGATACCGAGAAATATATGCGAACGGTCGAGTATCTTCGTCAAAAAATTCCCGATGTTACTATTTCATCGGATATAATAGTGGGATTTCCCGGGGAGACGGAGGGAGATTTTGAGGCAACGCTTCAAATGCTTCGCAGGGTGCGCTTTGATATGACGTATTCCTTTATCTATTCGCCAAGGAAGGATACTCCCGCGGCGGCTATGGAATGTCAGATATCCGACGAAGTAAAGGGAGAGCGCTTCAACCGACTTCTCGAGGTGCAGAATGAAATCGCGCTCGAAAAGAACAAGCCGATGGAAAATAAGGTGATAAGAGTCCTTTGTGACGGACCGAGTAAAAACAATGGCGACGTATATTCGGGACGTAGTGAGGGAAATAAAATAGTATTGTTTGACGGTGACGAGAGTGACGTAGGCAAGTTTGTCAGCTTGAAGATAACACGTGCCGAGACGTTTGCTCTGTACGGCGAAAAAATATATTGAAATTAAAGGAAAGAGGATATAGAAATGAGTATTTATTCACTTGCGGCAGAGCTTGGAAAGGCTATCAAGGAAGACGAAAGAATGATCCGCATGGAGAAGGCTAAGGAGGCCTATGAGTCCAACGAGAAGATAGGCAATCTCATAATGGAGTACGGCATACAGCAGCAGGCGCTCACCACTATGGGAGACAGCACGGAGATAGATACCGAGGCGCTTACAAGAATACAGGACAGAATCGACGAGATATACGAGGAGATAACCAAGGACCCGCTTTTCATTGAGCTTGACGAGGCACAGAAGGAAGTTAACGAGCTTATGGAGACAGTCAACAACACGATAATGTTCAACGCTACGGGAGCAACACCCTCTTGCACACACGATTGCTCCACCTGCGGCGGCTGTCACTAATAGAGAGATAATTCAAAACCATAGAAGAGAGGTCTTAACGATATGACTCCGATGATGGAGCAATATTTTGAGATAAAAAATCAATATAAGGACTATCTGCTTTTTTATAGGCTCGGAGACTTTTACGAGATGTTCTTTGACGATGCGATAGTCGCGTCCCGCGCGCTTGATCTGACATTGACGGGCAGAGATTGCGGCGAGGAGGAGAGAGCACCTATGTGCGGTGTTCCTTTCCACGCGGTCGACGTGTACATAGGCAGACTGATAGAGCAGGGCTATAAGATAGCTATCTGCGAGCAAATGGAGAATCCTGCGCTTGCAAAGGGAATAGTAAAGCGTGACGTTATAAGAGTTATTACTCCCGGAACGCTTATTGAGTCTGAGCTGTTGTCGGATAAGAAGAACAACTATCTCTGCTCACTGTATCTCGGCGAGTTTGAGTATGGAATATGCTTCTGTGATATATCCACGGCAGAGATATACGCCACGTCATTCTCGGGCGACAATATGGATGCCAAGCTCCTCAATGAGCTAGGAACGTATATGCCCGTAGAAGTCATAGCAAATCTCAATCAGTCCAAGTTCTCCGATACAGCGGAATTTATAAAGGGCAGACTTCAGGCTATGCTTAACGACGGTCAGTTTGGCCGATTCGAGCACGACACTTGCCTTGAGCGAATAAAGTCGCAATTCTGTGAGACCTTGCGCGAGGACGATACCTCGGATAGAGCCGTAGTATGTGCCGTAGGCGCTATGCTTGATTACATCAAGGACACACAGAAAAAGGACATATCCTACATAAACAAGCTCAATCTGTATTCAAACGGACAGTATCTTGAGCTTGACGTAAATACGAGAAGAAATCTTGAGCTTACCGAATCTATGCGCGCCAAAGATAAGAAAGGCACACTCCTTTGGGTGCTTGATAAGACGCGTTCCTCGCTTGGAGCAAGATTGCTGCGTAAATGGGTGGAGCATCCGCTTATAAACGCCTCTATGATAGTCCGCAGGCAGAACGCTGTCGAGGAGCTTTACAACAACTTTATGCTCAGAGAGCAGATATCCGAGCTGCTTGATCACGTGCTTGACCTTGAGAGACTTATGACTAAAATAGTCTACGGATCGGCTAACGCGAGAGATCTGCGCGCGGTTGCAAACAGTGTCCGAGTCCTGCCTGAGCTTAAATCTCTGCTCGCGTCCTGTACTTCAAACGAGATGCAGAGAATTTATGATGAGCTTGATACGCTTGAGGACATTTTTGCTCTTGTTGACAGAGCCATCAAAAAGGATCCTCCTCTTACTGTAAGAGAGGGTGGAATGATTGAGGATGGTTACGATGTAAGAGTAGATGAATGCAGGACGGTTGTGGATCACGGTGATGAGTGGAAGGAGCAGATAGCCGAAAGAGAAAGAGAGGCCACTGGCATTAAAAATCTCAAGGTAGGCTATAACCGCGTTTTCGGATTCTACATAGAGGTTACAAAATCCCAGATATCTCTCGTTCCCGAAAGATATATCAGAAAGCAGACGCTTTCAAACTGCGAAAGATATATCACTGAGGAGCTAAAGGAGATGGAGTCAAAGGTGCTTGGCGCCTCCGATAAGCTTTGCTCACTTGAATACGATCTGTTTTGTGAGATACGCTCTACCGTAGCGGATAACAGCACCAGAATACAGAAGGTAGCCTCGCTTATAGCGCAAACCGATGCGTATTATAGCTTGGCGACGGTTGCCGCAAAGAACAGATACATCCGTCCCGAAATAGTTTCGTCTGACGAGATAGTTATAAAGGACGGTAGACACCCCGTAGTAGAGCAATTTGTAAAGGATAGCTATTTTGTTCCCAACGATACTGACCTCAATCTCAAAACCGACAGATTGTTGTTGATAACGGGACCAAATATGGCAGGTAAGTCTACCTATATGAGACAGGTTGCCCTTATCGTTCTGATGGCGCAGATGGGTTCCTTTGTTCCTGCTGCTCAGGCTACCGTGGGCATTGTTGATAAAATCTTTACCCGTGTGGGAGCGTCTGACGATCTTGCTTCGGGTCAGTCCACGTTTATGCTTGAGATGAACGAGGTGGCGTATATATTGAGAAATGCGACCAAAAAGAGCCTTATTATATACGATGAGGTCGGACGCGGAACGTCTACCTTTGACGGAATGAGCATAGCGCGTGCCATAGTTGAATATACGGCAAGCAAGAAGATTGGTGCCAAGACACTTTTTGCAACGCATTATCACGAGCTTACAAGTATGGAAAACGAGTTCGATGGAATAGTCAACTATAACATCGCTGCAAAAAAGAGGGGCGACAGTATAACCTTTTTGCGTAAGATAGTTAAGGGCTCGACCGATGATAGCTACGGAATAGAGGTCGCAAAGCTCGCAGGATTGCCAAACGAGGTGATAAAGAGAGCTAAAGAGGTCTTGGCAACCGTCGAGGAGAGTGCCAAGAATATAAAGCTTACCGACAGAGAGGAAAAGACATCTCAGAAGGACGGCACCTTGATAAGTTTCGAGGACTGTCTTTCCGAGCAGGTGATAAACGAGATAAAAAACACCGATATAAACACACTCTCGCCATACGAATGTATGACGTTGGTGTTTGATTGGAAAAAGAGACTCGGATAAAACAGGAGAGGAGGAGATCTATGTCAAAGATAAATATTTTGTCATTTGAGGTGGCGAATCTTATCGCCGCGGGTGAGGTAGTCGACAGACCGGCTTCTGCGATAAAGGAAATGATCGAAAATTCAATAGACGCGGGAGCCAAGCATATCACCGTTGAGATACAGAACGGCGGGATTACGTTTATGCGCATATCTGATGACGGATGCGGAATGGATGCCCAGGATCTTCCTCTTGCTATAAAGCGTCACGCCACGAGTAAGATAAAAAACGCGGAGGATCTTGACGGAATATGCACCCTCGGTTTCAGAGGAGAGGCATTGGCGGCAATATCCGCGGTATCAAACGTAAGGATAATATCCAAGCCCCACGACGAGTCTGTGGGAGCGGAGCTTGTGGTAAGCTGCGGAGAGGTGGTCGATCTCTCTGAGAGAGGATGCTCAAACGGAACTACTATCATAGTTGAGGATCTGTTTGCAAATGTTCCCGCAAGAAGAAAATTCTTGAAGCGTGACGTTACAGAGACTACGGCAGTCTGTGCGAACGTTGAAAAGATAGCGCTTTCACATCCCGAGATAGCCTTCAGGCTTATAACGGACGGACAGATTAAGCTTGAGACCGCGGGCGACGGAAAGCTTATGAGCGCCATATATGCGGTATTTGGACGTGATTTTGCCAACAAGCTTATAGAGGTGGACGGAGAATACGATGGAATATCCGTCAAGGGCTACGTGGGCCGCTCAGACAACGTCAAGAGCAACAGAAATTACGAGAACTTTTATATTAATAAGCGATTTATAAAGAGTAGAACGGCAAGCGCCGCCATAGAGCAGGCATTTACCTCATATATGCCGTCTGAAAAATTTCCCGTGTGTGTGCTTTTCATATCTCTTAATCCCGCGCGTGTAGACGTCAACGTTCACCCCGCAAAATTAGAGGTGAAGTTTTCAAATGAAAAGCCCGTATTTGAGGCGGTGTATTATGCCGTTAAGCAGGCTCTTGAAAAGAACACCACACGCCCCGAGATGAATGTTCCGTCGACGAGTGGGCTGAGAATGAGCGACGCGTTTATACCCATTGAAAGAGAGCAATCCTTGAAGGCAAGGCAGATATCCATTGATACGCCTCGTCAGGGTCCTCAAAGCGTACGCTTGCCCACGGAGCCGACCTCGCCCGAGATCGAGATACGTCAGGCGCCCGATCAGGAGAAAAAAAGCCAAGCTTTTCAGAAAATAACCGCAGAGCAGTACATAAGGCAACATCTCTGCACCTCGCCTGAGGCACAGGAGTTCTTTGCCAAAATGGATAGAGAAAAGGGTATTGACACAGGCAAAGTTGACAACAAGCCTATTGAAAATACAGTAACCGAGGCTGTAGTGACGATTACTCCCGACACAGTGATAGAGGATAAGGTCGTGCCTGCAAGTACTCCAAGGACCGTAGAGATACCACAGCCCGAGCCCACCCCAAAGAGAAGCTATAAAATAGTTGGAGAGGTCTTTAACTCCTATATCATCGTTGAGCTTGATGAAAAAATGCTTATTATTGATAAGCACGCGGCGCACGAAAGGATAATATTTGAGCAGCTTAAAAAGAATATGTATTCCGAGGAGGTAGCCTCACAGCTTTTGATGCTTCCCATCGAGGTCATGCTTATGACTGATGAGGTCGCAGCGATTGAGGAATACAGAGCGGAGATAGAATCGGTTGGATTTGTTTTTACAAGCTCGAAAAACATCATTTCCGTAAGTGCTCTTCCCGTAGGCATAGAGCAGGAAACTGTCTTTGATATGTTTGCTATATTTGCCGATAGGATAAAGGACGGCACGGGAAATATCCACGTTACCAAAAATATTATTTTTGAGAAGGCTCTATATCAGGCGTCCTGCAAGGCGGCGATAAAGGCGGGCAGAGAATATCCAGAGGGGCATCAGAAATGGATAGTCGATAAGCTTATGGAGCTTCCCGATATTACCTTCTGTCCTCACGGGCGCCCCGTTGCTATGGAGATATCCAAGAAAAATATAGACAGACAGTTTGAAAGAACTTAATACTTATATTGAAAATTGACCGCGGCGCTTTGTTTTAGCGCAGGCGGGTGGAAAGAGGAGCAAAGTTATGTTTGAACTTTTAGCACAGGACGGTAGAGCGCGCCGAGGCGTATTGCATACCGTTCACGGAGATATACAAACTCCGGTATTTATGAATGTTGGCACTTGTGCCGCTATCAAAGGGGGAGTATCTACGGTCGAGCTCGAGGAGATCGACTGTCAAGTGGAGCTTTCAAATACGTATCACCTTCATATTCGTCCGGGTGACAGGCTTATATATGAAATGGGCGGACTTCATAAGTTTATGAATTGGAAAAAGCCCATTCTTACGGATTCGGGCGGATTTCAGGTGTTTTCTCTCGCACAGCTCCGTAAGATCACGGAGGAGGGAGTAAGATTCCAGTCTCACGTGGACGGAAAGAGGATCTTTATGGGACCCGAGGAGAGTATGCAGATACAATCCAATCTCGCGTCGACCATTGCTATGGCGTTTGACGAGTGCATCGAAAATCCCGCGCCATACAAATACGTAAGGAATTCTATAGACAGGACGACACGGTGGCTTGAACGTTGTCGGGTTGAGATGGATAGACTAAATTCCTTGCCGGATACCATTAACAATAACCAAATGCTTTTCGGTATCAATCAGGGCGGAACGTACGAGGATCTACGTATCGAGCACATGCAGAGAATATCCGAGATAAACTGTGAGGGCTATGCGATAGGAGGACTTGCCGTTGGCGAAGAGACTGAGGAAATGTACAGGATCATCAACGCGGTAGAGCCCTTTATGCCGAAGGATAAGCCGAGATACCTTATGGGTGTTGGAACACCTTGTAATATTTTGGAGGCGGTGCATCTTGGAGTCGACTTCTTTGACTGTGTGATGCCCTCGAGAAACGCAAGACACGGAAATCTCTTTACGTGGGAAGGCAAGATGAACATCTGTAATGAGAAGTATGCCAAAGACCCCCGTCCGATATCTGAGTCGTGTGACTGTCCTGCTTGCAGACATTACAGTCGCTCCTATATACGCCATCTCATAAAGGCAAAGGAGTCGCTCGGTATGAGACTTGCGGTAGTCCATAATCTCTATTTTTACAATAACCTCACAAAAAAGATAAGAGAGGCTCTTGACGGTGGATACTTTGAAAGCTTTTATCAAAAGTACCATATAGCACTCGGAGAGAGAAATCCCGATTGATAAGGAATACGGTATGATAAATTACGTTATTTTTGATATGGACGGCACTCTGCTTGACACGGAGAAGCTGTTTCAGAAGTCTTGGAATGACGTTGGTGTTAAATGGGGGCTTGAGGGCATCGAAGATATGTACCAGAGCATTATAGGTCGAAGTGTTGATACGATAATCCAAATGCTTGAGGAAAAATACGGTCCCAAAACAGATTGTTACGGATTTTTTCGTGCAAGAACAGAGAACTTTAAGGAACTTATTAGCAAGGAGATTCCAATAAAAAAAGGTTGTACGGAGCTTTTGAAGTTTTTGAAAGAGCATAATATACCTATGGCTCTCGCGACCTCAACGCCTCTGTATATGACCGAGAATAACCTCGCAAAAACAGGTATAGGAGAGTATCTTGACGCCGTTGTTACCGCAGATATGGTAGAAAACGGAAAACCTGCTCCCGATATCTTCATCGAAGCAGGTATACGAATAGGAGCTAAGGCACATGAGTGTCTCGTGTGTGAGGATTCGTACAACGGTATCAGAGCGGCATACGCCGCAGGTATGAAGCCTGTTATGATACCTGATATGCTTCAGCCTACGAGCGAGATAAAGCAGATATCGTACGCTATGGTCGACAGTTTGCTTGACGTAATTGAACTTATTAAAAAAGAAAATAAAATTATATAATTTAATGGAGGATCAAACACTATGAAAAATCAGAATCAGAAAAGCGGAATAGCAGGATTGGTAATAGGAATATCTGCGGGAATCACGGCGGTTGCGGCAAGCTGTCTTGCGGCATGCCAGGTCATCAAGGAGATCAAAAATGACAGCAACGATACAAGCATCGTATCTCCCAACGGAGAGAACTGCGTTACTATCACATGCGGATCGTCTGCGTTCGCAAGAGGGCTCACTCTTGTAAAGGTCAAAGCTGAAAATGAAAAGGATGATTGCTCCTTTAGCTTTTTGGTAAGCAAGAAGGATTGCAAGATCTCTTTTGATTGGCTCGACGACAACAATATTGATATCCTCATAGGAGAGGGTAGTGTCAAGAAGGTATGCTCCGTATCCTTTGGCGAGGAAGAGATCACTATGCAGATATTCTTCAAGAAGGAAACCTCTGAGGCAGAGGAAGAAGTGGCGGCAATAGAGGAATAAAAAGAGCAACAAGAGGATGATTTTATGATAATTTCAAAGATTTTGCTTGAAGACGTTCTTGCGGCGGCAATGTCGACGGGTGCGGATTTCGCCGAGGTCTACGCCGAGAGAACAAGAGATAACGGTATTCGTTTTCTCAACGGTAAGATAGATACCGCAAACGACTCGGTTACGTCGGGAGTAGGAATCAGAGCATTTATAGGCACGAGAACTGTTTATGCTACCACTACGGATCTTTCCCGCTCAGGACTTATCCGTTGCGCAAAGGCTGTGGCAGATGCACTCGGTGAGAGTCGTGAGCAGGTGCAGATACATCTTACAGAGAGAATATTCCCCAATATCCATCCCGTCAAGATATTGCCCGGAAGCACTCCGATGAATATCAGAACTGATATTTTGAAGGATGCTTGCTTTGCGGCTACTAATTATGACGAGAAGATAAAGCAGGTAATGGGAAATCTCGCTTCTACAGATCATACTATACTTGTGGCCAACTCCGAGGGGCTTTATACCAGTGACAGACATGTCCGTACCAGAATAGCCGTTCATGCGGTAGCATCCGATGGACATGAGAATCAGTCGGGATTTTACGCTCCCGGACGCGGAATGGGACTTGAAATGTTCGAGTTCATTGATCCCAAGGAGGTCGGTAAAACTGCGGCAGATGAGGCACTCGTAAACCTCAGAGCCGATTACTGTCCCGCAGGACAAATGACCGTTGCTATTGAAAGCGGTTTTGGCGGAGTTATATTCCACGAGGCGTGCGGTCATTCACTTGAAGCTACCTCAGTGGGCACGGGAACCTCGCAGATGGCAGGCAAGCTTGGTCAACAGATAGCAAACACCAAGGTAACCGCTATTGACGACGGAACTATTCCGGGAGCATGGGGCTCTGTCAATATAGACGATGAGGGACATCCCACTCAGAAGAATATCCTTATTGAGAACGGTATTCTTAAGAGCTATATGATAGACCGTCTTGGCTCGAGAAGAATGGGTATGGATATGACGGGTAACGGCAGACGTGAGAGCTTTATGTACGAGCCTACGTCAAGAATGACCAACACTTATATAGCAAACGGACCCGATAAGAACGAGGATATCATAGCCTCTATCGAGTATGGACTTTATGCAAAGAAAATGGGAGGCGGGTCTGTAAATCCCCTCACAGGTGAGTTTAACTTTGGTGTCAGCGAGGGATATATCGTAAGAAACGGAGTTATTTGCGAGCCTGTCAGAGGTGCTTCTCTCGTAGGCACGGGCTCTCAGATACTGATGGATATAGACATGGTCGGACAGAATATGGCAACCGGACAGGGAATGTGCGGATCATCCAGCGGAAGTGTTCCAACGGACGTGGGACAGCCCCTTATCCGCGTGTCCAAAATTACTGTAGGAGGTCGTTGATATGGAATTTAAGCAGATAAAAGAAATAATCTCCTCGGCTTGTAAAAAATACGGTGTTGAGGAATACGAGGTCTCTTACACAGTCGGCGAAAATATAAGCGCTGAAACACTTAAGGACGAGATAAGCGCATTTAGCAGCGGCGAGAGCGCAAAGGTATATTTCCGTTGCCTCGTTGACGGACATATGGGATATGCATCAACAAGCTTTTTCGATGCAGATGAGATCGAGGATCTTGTAATAAGAGCATCCGAGAACGCAAGAGTAATCGAGAACGACGACGTTGTAGTAATTTTCAAGGGATCCGAGCAATACGGCAAGACAACTGCCCCCGAGCCCGAGATAGTTGATGCCTCTGAGCTTAAGAATAAGGCTCTTGAGCTTCAGAGAAAAACGTATGAGACCGACAGCTCAGTAGTAGACGGAACTCAGTCTGTAGCTATCTCCTTCAGAGATGAGATATATCTCTATAACTCTCATGGCCTTGAGCTTTCAAACCGTGTGGGAATGACAGGTTGCTATGTCTCCGCAGTAGTAAATAAGGACGGGGAATCGCGTGACAATTTTGAGTTTGCTGAAAATCTCAGCGGTGAAAAGTTCGACGAGCTTCCCGCAAAGGCAGTAGGCGGAGCACTTGAGAAGATAGGCGCTGAGGAAATACCTACGGGCAAGTATAACGTGGTTATCGATGGAACTCAGATGCGCTCATTACTATCGGCTTTCTCCCCCTCGTTCTCGGCTAAAAACGCGCTTCTCGGCATGTCTTTGCTTGCGGGTAAGGAGGGAGAGAAGATCGCCGCAGATATCGTCACCATCACAGATGACGCTATGAGAGACGGTTGTCCTGTACAGACTCACTTCGATGATGAAGGAGTTGCTACGTATAAGAAAAACGTAGTTGAGGGCGGAGTTCTCAAAACCTTGCTCTACGACCTTACCACTGCTATAAAAACAGGCAATCAGAGCACGGGTAACGGTCGTCGCGGAGGAAATATAGCCCCCTATAACTTTGGTATCTGTGCAGGAGAGGACACTCTTGAAGACCTCTTTGAAAAAGCCAAGGATGGCGTGTACGTTACGGGAATTAAGGGCTTGCATGCTGGTGCGAACGCTATAACGGGAGATTTCTCGGTTGAAAGTGAAGGTTTTCTCATTCAGAACGGTAAGAAGGCAGGTCCCGTTAAGTCCTTTACGGTTGCGGGTAATTTCTTCGAGCTTCTGAAGAATATAGACTCGCTTTCAAATGAGGTGAAGTGGGGAATACCCGGCGGATTTACCGTGTTTGGATCTCCTGACGTATTCGTTAAGGATATGAGCGTAGCAGGCAAGTAATTGCTAAAAAGCATATATTTTTTAAATTTTTTATGAACACCAAGGCGTTTTGTCAAAGAGCGGATAAAAACCTATTGACAAGGCGCCTTTTTTTATGTATAATATAATAAGGTATATAATAAATTGTTAGAATGTGGGTGTTTTTTTCAAAAATATGAACATCTGACAATTCTATTATTGATTGAGTCGGATATATGTTTGTATAGTTGAACTAAACCGTTTTCAATAAATCTGTACGGAGCGTTTGCGTCGGGCGCGCTTGCGGTGCAGGATGCCTGAAGCATAAGTCCCGACAAAAAACTAAAGGAGGTGTAAAACAAGGATGCATCCACTGGTAACAGCCGCAATAGGAGCTGTTGTCGGTATTTTTGTTGGGTTTTTCGTAGGATTTCTCATCAGAAAAAAGATTGGTGAAGCTAAGATAGGCTCCGCTGAGGCCGAAGCGCAAAAGATTCGCTTTGAAGCTAACAAAGAAGCCGAATCCGCTAAAAAAGAGGCATTGATCGAGGCAAAAGAAACTATTATGTCTCAGAGAAATGAGCTTGAGCGTGAGATCAAGGAACGTCGTAACGAGGTATCCCGTCTTGAGAACAGATTGACCAAGAAGGAAGAGGCTCTAGACAAAAAAACCGAAACTCTTGAGAAAAAGAACGAAGTGCTCGATAAGAAGATTAAGGAAAACGAGGATCTTCAAGAGCAGAACAAGGAAATACTTAAACAGCAGCGTCAGAGGCTTGAAGAAATATCCGGTATTTCTTCGGAAAGAGCTAAAGAGCAGTTATTTGAACAGGTAGAATCCGAAACCAAGCATGAGCTTGCGCAAAGGCTTGACGAGCTTGAAACACAGTTCAAGGAAGAAGCAGATGAAAAAGCAAAGAACATTTTGTCCTTGGCTATTCAGAGATACGCATCGGATCACGTATCCGAGGCTACAGTATCAAGCGTAGCGTTGCCCAGCGAAGAAATGAAGGGTAGGATCATAGGACGCGAGGGTAGAAACATTCAGAAGATAGAAACTCTTACGGGAGTTGAGCTTATTATTGACGATACCCCCGAGACCATCACACTGTCGGGCTTTGATCCCGTAAGACGTGAGGTGGCAAGACTTGCCCTTGAAAGACTTATCTCGGACGGACGAATCCATCCGGCGAGAATCGAGGAAATGGTAGAGAAGGCACAGAAGGAGGTCGACGCTTCCGTCAAGCAGGCAGGAGAGCGTGCAACCTTTGAGGTCGGAATCCATGGAATCAATCCCGAGCTTGTACGCTTGCTCGGTAGACTTAAGTACAGAACGAGCTATGGTCAGAACGTCCTTAAACATTCCATAGAAGTTGCTTTCTTGGCGGGAATTATGGCAGATGAGCTCGGAGTAGACTCAAATCTTGCAAAGAGAGCAGGTTTGCTTCACGACATAGGTAAAGCATTCCCGCACGACGTAGAAGGCTCACACGTTGAGATAGGTGTAAACGCAGCCAAGAAGTATAAGGAAAGCCGCGAGGTCGTACACGCTATCGAGGCGCACCACAACGACGTAGAGCCCAAGACCATTATCGCAGTTCTTGTTCAGGCAGCGGACGCAATAAGTGCCGCAAGACCCGGAGCGAGACGCGAGGATATGGAAAATTACATCAAGCGTCTTGAAAAGCTTGAGGAGATCGCAAAGAGCTTTAGGGGTATTGATAAGGCATTTGCAATTCAGGCAGGACGTGAGATAAGAGTTATGGTCAAGCCCGAGGAGGTCAATGACGCAGGCATGAAGGTCATCGCACGCGAGATGGCGGCGAAGATACAGGCCGAGGTCAAGTATCCCGGACAGATCAAGATCAATCTTATTCGCGAGAGCCGCGCAGTCGACTACGCGAAATAATCAAATATGCAGAAGTCTCTGTAATCTTTGTTCCTTAGTTACAGTTAAGGATTTATATATATTTAACATAGAACACAGATGAGAATAAGCACGACGAAGGTCGGATAAAATATATTTGATAAAAAGCGGTGTTGCACCAAGGTGCAACACCGCTTTTGTCGTGTGTCAGGAAAATTCCTCAAATATTTTTCGTATCTGTTCTTCTGCCTCGTCCGCGCGAAGCTTGTCCTCTGCGTAGGCTTTGCGGAGAAGCTCGTGAGGAATGTAGTTGTCGTATTTCTCGAATACGGGGATCTCACCATTCTCTACAAGGGAATAGCGGTCTATACCGCTACGCTCCACACTTGCCACCAGCGAGGAGATAAAGCTTATATCCGTGGTTTTTTCCATCTTGAAGGTAATATAGTAACAGCCCTCAAATTCGATACCGCTTATATTATATTCCTTTGCATTCTTCCGTATATACTTGCGGAGAGTTCGGAAGGATCGAGTGCCGAGCCAAGGAAATAGACACCAGGAGTAGCCTCCAAGATGTACGAGTGAATGCTCAAGCATGCCTGTGTTTCTTGCCGTCCTGCGAGCCTGCTCAAGACGGCTGGCGGCATTTTCCTTTAGATAAGGATATACGGTGTTCTCAAGGAGTATTTGCTTCATACGGCGCAAAATTCTGGTGTGTATTTCGCCAAAATCTCCGGGCCAGGATATTTCCATTTTGCCCTCCACCTTTTTTACGTAAAGGAGCTTTCTGGTTATATCAAGCTCCTCGACCTCCCACACACGTCCCGCAAGAGCGAATCTGTCGCCAACGGGCGGGGGAGTAGTTATAGTACCTATTTCGTCCGAGCCGCACCGTACTGTAAAATCTTCGCTATCCTTAAAGACCGCGTAGAATTTAAAGCTCTTGAGGAGTTTCTCACCTACAAGTCCGACTATCAAGCCCTTTTCCTCGGTCATTTCGATAAAACCGTTGTTGAGCATTGAGACAAGCAGAGCCTTGTAGTCCTCCTTGCTCACAGTAGTGAACGGTGGTAGGGAGAGAACTCTCTCGGCAAGTCGTGCCGCAGTGAGCTCACCGCAGGATGCAAGCATAGACAGAGTCTGATGAAAAAGCAAGCTGAAGGGTAGTTTTTTTCTTGACGGAGGCTCAATAAATCGCTCTTCTATATATAGCTGAATAATAGCGATTCCGCGCAAAAGCTCCCACGGTATGAGTTGTGGCAGGGGAGTGTTTGGAAGCGGGTCCTCCTCGCGAAATACCATCATCATCTCAGGCGGATCTCCACGCCGTCCCGAGCGACCCAGCCTTTGCAAAAAGCTTGATACGGTATTTGGAGCCTCTATCTGTACGACGCGCTCAAGCTTGCCGATATCAATTCCAAGCTCCATAGTGACCGTGGCACAGGTGACCGCAAGCTTGTCGTCGTCGCGCATCTTCATTTCGGCTTCCTCTCTTAATGATGCCGAAAGATTTCCGTGATGTATAAGTATGTGGCGGTCGTCGTCATGGCGCAGTCCCGCTATCTGACGAAGGGTTGCGCATATATATTCGGTCTCTTCCCTTGAATTTGAGAAGACAAGAGATTTTTTGTTCTTTACGCAGTCGTAGGCATACTCATACCCTGCGTCCATTGCATATTTGATTTTTTTGTCATCCTCACTTGAATCCTCGTGAATATTCACAGACTCGGGAGATGAGGGATTTTGAATGTAGAAATGCTCAAGTCCGAGCCGCCAGCGTATTTTTTCACAGTTGAGCACAGGGACGTCTATATCTCGTCCCGTGTCAGCGCAGAGCCATCCTGCCGCAAGAGATGGATCGCCTATAGTTGCTGAGAGACCGATACGTCTTGGGTGAAAGCCTATAAGATGGGCAATCCTCGACAAAAGGCAGATTATTTGATTACCTCTGTCAGTACCAGTGAGCGTGTGTATCTCGTCTATGACTACAAAGCGAAGATCTCCGAAAAGTCGGGGAATATCGTTGGAACGGTTTATAAGCATAGCCTCAAGAGATTCGGGAGTTATTTGCAGAATGCCTGAGGGCTTCTCGAGAAGCTTCTTCTTGTGCGACATAGCAACGTCACCGTGCCAGTGAGTCACCTTAACGCCTGTCATATCAAGCAGCTCCTCAAGGCGTTCAAATTGGTCGTTTATAAGGCTTTTCAGAGGAGCGATATACAAAACTCCGACAGATGACGGAGCATCCTCGTGTAAAAGCGAGAGAATAGGAAAAAATGCCGCCTCTGTCTTTCCGCTTGCCGTTGAGGAGGTAAGCAGGAGGTTGTTATCTGTTTCAAATATACTCTTCGCCGCGGCTATCTGCACGTCTCGCAGAGATTCCCACTCGTGAGAGTATATATATTCTCTGATAAAATCTGGAAAACGTTCAAATATAATATCTGCCTCGGTCATTTTTCTCTCCTTTGTATATTTGTTAAGCTTTATCTTTGGAGGTATATATCAATCAAAATTCAATATCGTTGGCAGAGAATTTTTTGTTTTCAAGTGGCTTTTCGGGGTTATCGGTTGAGATATCTTCACTTTTTTTCTCGGTCTTAAGCGTCACGTGAGTACCGACAACGTCGTCAAATTTTGCCTCAGGATTCTGCATAAGGATATTAAGCACCGTCATATAATCGCGGAGCATTTCACGGGGAGTTATCATAGTGTCAGCTCCCGCGCGTGAGAGACATATATTGAGAAATTTAAGTCTGTCCTCATTTGTCACACGGCATTCCCAATTATAGTATTGAGAATACAGAACAGTCACACGCTGAATGAGAGCGAAAAGCTCATCATCAGTTAGCCTGCGCAGACGAATAACGGGACCTATGAGATTTTTAAAGCCGTCAAGCGCAAATCTGCTGTCGCACAAACGTGAGCGCAACGCCTCGTAGCTGAAAAGACCTCTTCGAGTATCCTCCAAAAATTGAGGAGTGCCTCCGAAGACAATATCAAGGCCCGGTGCGCGTCCCTGAAGCGTGTCGTTGAACATTGACAGTATTTTCTCGTAGTTATTTTCACGACTGATACGGTGAGGTATTTTGTAAAGATTTACACATTCGTCTATGAATACGACAAGACCTCGGTAACCAATTTTCTTTGACAGTATAGCCCAGAGCTTTAAGAAGTCGTACCAATTATCGTCATCTATGATGACGGAGACAGGGAAGCCAAGAGCGTTTTTCGCCTCTGTTTTGGTGGAGAATTCACCTCTGAGCCAACGCAAGCACGAGCTCATTTTTGTATTTGCGTCCTCGCTGTCTGATACGCTTGCAACGTAGTATTCAAAGAGAGCTCTTGCAAAATCAAATCCCCCAACCATAAACTCAAGCTCGTCGAGCTCCGCGTGTATCTTGCGGCTAAGCTTTTGATACAAAGCCTCGTCGTCGGGAGATATGCCCGATTCAACGAGCTGTGAGCGCATACTACCGATCCAACGGAGAATTATTTTTGAAAGGGCGCCACCGTCGGGAGATGATTTGGAGGCGAGATTTTTCATAAGCTCGCGATAAGTGGAAATACCGCCGTTTCCGCTTCCGCAAAGACGCCTTTCGGGAGAAAGGTCGCAGTCCGCGGTCAAAAAATCACGTTCAAGAGCATAACCTCTGATAAGCTGAATGAGAAAGCTTTTTCCGCTTCCATATCTTCCTATCAGAAAGCGCATAGCGCCTCCGCCCTCGTTTATTTCCTCAAGGTCAGAGAGAAATGCCGATATTTCGTCTTTTCTGCCTATTGCGATATATGGGGCTCCCGCTCTCGGAACAACGCCCGCTGATATGCTTGACAAGAGAGAAGAGAGTATTCTTCTCGGCACCTGTGGGATAGTGTTCGTGTTATTTATCTGTTCCATAATTTTTTGTCCTTTAATTTTAATCAAACAAGAAAAGATAGTCTTGTATTATGGTATACGCTCCGCCGTCATTCTCAAGAATAATATCTCCAAAAAGCTCTACTGCCGT
>JAEIGA010006642.1_pt1 | contig 17617 bp, 30 predicted proteins | sample 9270691 | NCBI WGS metagenome assembly JAEIGA01 (sample SAMN17057246, study PRJNA624740) | gut metagenome | biome: biome; isolation source: fecal sample | host: Bos grunniens | place: China: Xizang | collected 2019 | reverse complement strand
TCGCTCTAGGGATTAGAGTATTTATCTACATAATGTCAAGTTTACATAATATCTTAACTTTACTTTACATAATATTATGGCCTCACTTTTTCGTGTAAATTTTTTGATATCTTTTTAAAATACTATTGACTTTTTGGAAATGATTTGATATTATAATTATAGTCTTTTGATAAGGCTTTTCATCTTATTTACCTAAAGTGTAGGTGGCCACTATAAAAGCCACCAAATAATTTAATACGCAGGGTAGCAACCTAAATAGCTAGAAAAGGAGTATATTATGAATAAAATTGAAATTTTAGGAAGAATGGTTCAAAATATTGAAATGAAGGAAAGTAAGCAAGATAAAACTAAAAAATATGGAGTATTTACTTTAGCTGTTCCAAGAAAAATAGACAAGGAAAAAACTGATTTTATACAATGTGTTGCTTTTGGAAAATTAGCTGAAACAATAGAAAAATATACAGAAAAAGGAAACAGGATAATTATAGAAGGTTCACTACAAATTGACAAATACGACGATAAAGAAGGAAATAAAAAAATGTCAGTTTCAATAATTGTAAATGATTTTTATTTTGTAGATTTTAAAGTTACAAAAAAAGAAGGAGAAACTCAAGAACTACCATTTTAAGGAGGAATGATAAATGACACCTTATGAACAAAGTTTATATAATCAAATGAAAAAATTAGTTGCAAAGGCTAATATGAGAATATTAAGACTTGAAAGAGAAACAGGACTAAAAAACAGTTTTGGAGTAAAGCATTTAACAGATATTTTAAGTTCTGAAAAATTAAATGTTGTTACAAAAAAGGGTAGAATAGGAACAAGAAAAGACTTATCAACAGAACAAATGAAGGCTATAAATACAAAGCTTAGGAGTTTTATGTCATCTGAGACTATTTCAACAGTAAAACAAGCAAGAAAATATAAAACAGAACTTATGAAAAAAGCAAAAATAAAAGAGTCTAGATTTGCTGACGGATACGAAGTAGCAAATGCTGAATATCAAGCAACAAAACAAGCAAGAGAATCAATAGAGCATATGGATTCAAATTTTTGGGTGATATCTAGACTTGCAAAAGATGAAAAATGGACTGAAGAAGAATTTACAGATAAAATTAAGGGATATATAGGACTTGAATATATTGATGAATCAAACAAAGAAGAACTTTCAAAATTATATGATTATGCAATGGGAGTAAAATGATATGTTATATTGGTCTGAATATAAAGGTCATAGTGAAATAAAAGAATCAAAAAACACAAAAATAGATTCAAATATTTATACATTTGACATTGAAACAACTTCATATATAGTTTTAAATGGAAAGCAACATAATACAATAGATTATTTAAGTTTTGATAAAAAAACTCAAGAAGAATGTCAGTTTTATGGAACAATGTATATATGGCAATTTGGAATAAATGAAACAGTATATTTTGGTAGAACGTGGGAGGAATTTAAGTTATTTTTAGAACGCATTGAAGAATGGGGTTCAAAAAACAAAAAAATAGTATTTGTGCATAATTTGTCATGGGAGTTTCAATTTTTAAGGAATGTATTTAATTTCAAAAGTGTATATGCTAGAAAATCTCATAAAGTTATGAAATGTGAGTTACAGGACTTAAATTTTGAATTTAGGTGTACTCTTTTTATGACAAATGCACCACTCAAAAAATTACCTAAAATATATAACTTAGATGTTGAAAAACTAGTTCGGTGATTTAGATTATTTAAAAATTAGACATAGTCAAACAAAACTTACTAAAAAAGAACTAAAATATTGTGAAAATGACTGTCTAGTTGTCTATAAATATATTTTAAGAGAAAAAGAAAAATATAGAAAAATAAGTAAAATTCCTCTAACTTCTACGGGTCATGTTAGAAAAGAATTAAAAGACACTATAAATAGAGATTTTTGTTATAAAGATAAAGTTCAAAAGTCTGTAAATACAAATGGGAACTTTTATGAAATTATGCATAAAACATTCGCAGGACGGATATACTCATGCAAATTATTTATATACAGATAGAATAATTGAAAATGTTGATTCTTTCGATGAAACTTCAGCTTATCCTTACGTCATGGTAGCTTTTGACAACTTTCCGATGTCAAAATTTAAAAAATGCAATATTAAAAAATATGATGATTTTTTAAGTTGTTTTTGTTACATAGTAAAAGTTAGATTCAAAAATATCAAGTCAAAATATTATAACACTTTTATATCTCAAAGTAAATGTTTAAAAATAAAAAATACAAAATTAGATAATGGAAGAATAATTGAATGTGAAGAATGTGAAATATATTGTACTGAAATAGATTTAAAATTATATTTATCAGCATATAAAGGAACTTATGAAATAATAGAATCATATTATGCTAAAAAAGGATATCTACCAAAACAGTTTATAGAATTTATTTTAGAAAAATATATAAAAAAGACAGAGTTTAAAGGAGTAAAGACAAAAGAACTTGAATATAATTTAGAAAAAGCTATGTTTAACTCTCTATACGGAATGACAGTTACAAATAATATACGCGATCGTGTAGAATTTGACAATATCTTAGGTTGGAGTGAAATACCTCTTACAAACGAGGAAATATTAGACTCTTTAAAAAAAGAAGAAAATAAAGGTTTTTTAAGTTTTGCATGGCGGAATATATGTTACAAGTTTAGCAAGGTATAATTTATGTTCAAATATAATAAAACTTGATGACTTTTGTATTTATGGTGATACTGATTCAATGAAACTTAAAAGAGGATATGACAGAAGTATAATAGATAAATATAATAAAACAGTTGAAGAAAAAATAAAAAAAGCAAGTAAAGATTTAGAGATACCTATTGAAAAATTTGCTCCAAAAGATATAAAAGGTATACCTCACATGCTAGGATTATTTACTGAAGAAACTGGATATACAAAATTTATCACGCAAGGAGCGAAAAAGTATGCATACATTTCAAAAGAAGATTATAAAATTCATATTACTGTTGCAGGAGTTCCAAAAGAAGGAGCAAAAGCTTTAAAAAGTTTAGATGATTTTAAAAATAATTTTGTTTTTAGTTTTAAAGATACAGGAAAAAATTTAATTATATATAATGATAATATGGAAAGCTTTAATTTAAAAGACTATAAAGGAAAAACTTTAAAAGTGAATGATAAATATGCATGTGTTTTAATTCCTACAACTTACGAACTAGGAAAATCTGAAGATTACGAATTTTTAATTCAGGAGCAATCTTCAAAACGTGCTGAATACAAGGAGGAATAAATGGAAGTAAAAGAATATATTAGGAATTTTTCAAAAATTTCTGTAAATAAAGTTTGTATTAAACTTGGCTTTCCATTAAATAATATTATAAATGGAACTGCAAGTAAAGAACGTTTATTAAAAGTGAAAGAAGAAATTGAATCAGAACTTGCAAAATTATATATAAAGGAGTAAAATATGAGTATAAAACAAATTCATTATAATATTGATAATATAGATAAAGAAAATGCAAACTTTAACTTAATTTATGGAGAAAAGTCAAACGGTAAATCTTATCAAGTTAAACATAAAAAAGCTGTCGAGTATTATCTTAAAACTGGAAACCGTTTTATATTACTTAGAAGATGGAGAGAAGATATTTCAAATTTATGGATAGAGCAATATTTTCAGGACGTAGATATTGCAAAACTTACTCAAAATAAATATAATGCAATTACTTGTTATAGGAAAGTTTTATATTTATCAGTTATTAATCCTGAAACTTCAAAAGTAACAAGAGGTGAAAAAATACGGCTATGTCATGGCATTATCTACTGAACAACATTATTCAAGTGGTTCTTTTCTAGATGTTGACATGATAATATTTGAGGAGTTTATGGCAAGAGGTCAATATATTCCAAATGAACCTGATAGACTTATGATTTTATATTCAACAATTGATAGAAAAAGAGGAACGACTAAACTTTATATGGTAGGAAATTCTATATCGAGAGTATGTCCTTATATAAATGACTGGGGGTTAGAGCGGAATTTTTAAGAAACTAAAACAAGGTGAAATCAAAACTAAAACTATTCAAAATGAAGAAAATGATGTTAAAATTGCAATAGAGTATTGTATGTCAAGTGGTGGCAAGACAATGGCAATAGGAAACGCAAAAACAATGATAGACTCAGGTGCATGGCAAACTTTCCCTCAGCCAAAACTTCCAAAATCAAAAAATGAATATACTTCTCTTTATAAATTTGGTTTTATGTTTAAAGGGTTTAAATTTTTATGTGAATATTTAGCTGACAAAAAAGAAAAATCAACTTGTTTTTTCATATATCCGTACTATAAAGAATTTTCTGATAAAATAATTGTGTTTTCAGATGTAATAAAAACAAGTCCATATTGGCAACGAGATATCTATAATATATCAATAAGGAATGATAAATTAAAAAATCTATTTCAAAATTTTAAAGAGAACAAAATATTTTATTCTTCAGATTTAGATGGAACGGATTTTAAACAGGTTATAGATTTTAGTATTAGGAGGTAGTAATGAGAAATTCAAGAATAATATTATGTAGTGGGATAAATTTAGATAGAGAATATATAAACGTATTAAATTACACAGAACAACAAATGCTTAATTTATGTTTATCACATAAAGTAGCTGAGGTGAGTGATTATTCATTTATTAGACAAAATAGGGATTCACTTAGGACTTCTTTTACTTACTCTCAAGTTTTGAACTCAAACTATATAGCATTTCAAAATAAAGATTATGACAATAAATGGTTTTTTGCTTTTATAGATGAGGTTATATACAGAGGTGATAAATGTACTGAAATAGTATACACAATAGATTCGTGGTCAACATGGTTTAATAAACTAACAATTAAGCCTTGTTTTGTAAAAAGACATCACGTAAATGATGATACAATAGGTTTAAATACAGTTCCTGAAAATTTAAATGTTGGTGAAATGGTTGAAGTTTTTGAGCAAGATGATGACTATCTTTCAGGCCAAATTTTCTTTTGGGTTGCAATGCAAACCAACTGGCTTATCGCAAACGGTAGTAATGTATCTTCAAGTACAAAAGGAGAACAATTTGATGGAGTTTCACTATATAATAAGCAACTATTCGGAAATAGATTTATATTATTTAGAATAAACGAACCTTCAGATGTAAAAAACGTAGGTCTATATATTAAAAGAACTGTTGGAGATGGTCACCCAAATGACATTATAAATTTATTTATTGTACCACCTGCAATAGTAGACGAACCTAACTTAACATCAAGAACTGCTAATGCAGGAACAGGCCAATCAGATTTAGATTTTACTTTTTACATTCCAAATTATTCATTTAGTATAGCTGAAACAACAATTAATATTAATAAAATTACTTCTTTTACAGGGCTAACAATAAAGAATAATAAGTGTTTTTGTTATCCTTATAATTATTTAATAGTTTCAAATAATGTAGGAAACCAAAATACCTTTAAATATGAGGAATTTTATAGTCAAACTTGTAGCTTTAAAATTCAGCTTTCTTTAAATGTAGGAATATCAGGAAAACTACTACCTCTTAATTATAAAGGAATGAGTGAGGCAGACGACGAATCACTACCTACGGCAAAATATCCTACTTGTTCATGGTCAGGGGACGCATACATAAATTGGCTAACACAACAAGCAGTAAACTTTCCAACACAATTTACAAAAAGAGTAATGGGAACTCCTATGAATGGTCCTGATGTAGGACTTTCAATATCTTATGGAACTGCTGATATTATAGGAGCAATATATGAAGCTGGACTACTTCCAAATATTGAAGGTGGCCAAAATACTGGAGATGTTAATTTTGCAAGTGGAAAGAATAGCTTTATATTTAGAGGTATGAGAGCAAAAGATGAATATATGAAAATAATTGATGACTATTTTACAAAATATGGATATAAAATTGCAAGAGTTGTAACACCAAATATTACAGGTCGTACTTATTGGAACTATGTAGAAATAGGAAACTATGAAGAAATAGGTTACGGTACAATTCCAATGTCACACATGGAAACAATCAATAAAGCATGTCGTAAAGGTGTTACAATTTGGCACAGTCATGATAATATAGGAAATTATAACTTAAATAATACAATTGTTTCTCAAGAAACATAAATGTTTCACAAGAAACAAAAAATAAAGAGGGTGAAAACCCTCTTTTTATAGTGTATAATTATTTGAAAATGTTAATGTATCACCAGTGAAGTTATTTTCATCACCTTGAATGAATACGTTTCTTTGTACTGTACTTGTTGATGAACAAGTCAAACTTCCAGAGCATTTAATCATTCTATTTTCGGAAATTGAAGCAGTAACAGATTCATTTGTACCAGTTATTACAATATCAGCATTGTTAAATAATGTTATATCACCATTTGTTCTTCTAGTATTTCCTGTTGCAATACTAATACCATTTAATTCTAATCTACCACTAAAGAATCTAACATCAATAAAACCATTTAATGTATTTGAATTTCCGTTGATTATTAAGTAATCTAAATTTTTATTTGTGTAAATTTTAATGTATGAATCATCAGTATTTGAAGATTCTAGTATATTTATTGTTACTCTATAACTTTGTAAATTTGGAATACTGCTAATTAGTCCTAACATACCTAAGGCAGATTTAAAAGGATTTGTTTCAGTTCCAAGTCCTACGTAACGAACAAGGTTATTATCTAAATTATTATTTTGGAAATAATAAGTAAAATTATATTGGAATGATTGATTATTTAATAAAAATAAATTATTAATAAGAGGTCTATTTTCTAGCATTTCGTAAAAATCATTTCCATCATAACCTCCTATATAAGACTCAATGACTGCTGACATGTTAATTCCATCTAAAGTAGGGTTATAATTATTAATTAATGTTGTAATATAACCTTTTTTATATGATACACTTTCTATTTCACCATTTATGTTGTCAATTGTTGATGTTTTTATAAGTTTACCTGTATATGTATCAATAAATAAAATTAAATTATTGACACTTGCAGATACACATCTAATTTCAATATTATCATGAAAGTCATAAGTTTGCTCAATATAATCACCAGAAATATTAAAGTCATGTGTATAACTTCTTATAATTTCAGTAAAATCTTCATTTACTACATACATATTGACATTTTCAGTTCCACATAGTAAAAATGTATTTGTTAGTTCATCATAAGATATTCCTACAATATACTCACTACCACTAGAAAATAATTCTGATAAATTTATTTCTTCATAGTTATAGGTGCTAACATTTAATTTTCCAATCTTATTTGTTCCAACATCAGCGATATATAAATAATTATCTTTATAAGTGATTGAACTTCCATGTGTATTTGGAACTAGGTCTGTGTATGTGTAACTCCAGCCTTCTCCTGTTAATCTATTTCCACATGTTAATATATAAAGCCTTGCATAAGAATTTGAATTATAATTTGCTAAAACATATATTTTTTCAGGTACTCCGTCATTGTCATATTGCACAGCTAAACTTTGAAAACTTGCTGTGTCACCTGTTGTTCCACTTATTTTTTGCTTTAACATAAAAAGAGGTGAATGTGTAACATGCTCTTTAACAGATAATAAATTTAATTTTTCATTAATGGTATTTAAATAAAAATTTGGAATTTTTTCAGCAACTAGAGTAGGATAATTAGTAAGTGGAATAAGTTTATCATTATCAATTATATCTGTATTTATTAATTCTCTAATTTTATATAAACTTCCTTTTCCATCTTTATAACTATTTAGTCCTAAAGTTTTAGCAGTTGTTCCATCTGCTAAATTTTCAGCAGTTTTTAAGTCATTTAAAGTATTAAATGATAAAATACTTGCTAGCTCTAAATATTGAGCAATTATTTCAGCAAGTTCTCCTGATTCTGACATTTCATTTAATTTATTGTCAATTTCGTCCTGTACATCTAAATTAATAAACCAATTATTTAGTTCTTCTACCTTTTCTCCTAGTTCATTAGTTTTATCAATTGTTTTATTTAAATATTCAACTACTTTACAAAGTAATTGATACTCAGTAATTGCGTCAAAATCTGCTTCAATAAATGGAAAGTTTTGAATAACAAACCATTTAAAAGGACTTAATTTTTTATATGGGTTCATTTTATACTCCTTTCTATACTAGACTGTAAAATAATAAATCTAGTTCTTTAAAAATCATTGAATATATATGCATTTTTTTATCATTTATATTCATATATACATCAAATAAATCTACTTTTGATGTAACTTCTTTATAAGTTTTATCATCTTTTGTATTTAATTTATTGTTAGAAGTTCCGTTTTGTTCTGAATTGTCTTTTGAATTTGATGTGTTTGTTTCATAATTATATTCTGTAACATAACTTCCATCTCTTACCTCTTCTAGTTTATCTTGAGGTGTATCAGAGTACCTACGATCGTTTATATTTGTTGTATTATTTTCTGAAGTATTTGTTACTTTATTTGTTGTATCTGAATTTGTATCAATTACTCTATTATCTATACCTTCTTTTGAAGTTATTTCACCAAGTCCTGAAGTTTCATAAAGTAAATTAAATAACTTATTATATGTTGGCATTATTTCATTTAGCTTTACATTTAACTGAATCTTAAAAGCTGTTACTGTTTCAAATCCGATTCTTCTCATTAAATAGTGATTAAGTATTATTGTTTCAAAATCTTCTTTACTTACATAACTTGATAGTGGATAATCGAAATCAAATATAGTTCCTCTTCCATATTTTGCTAAATCTTTTATTTTTTCTTTATCTTCTTTTCCATAATTTACAATTGACTCTAAAATTGAGTAAACTGTTGGAGGTTTATCACAAATCTTTGGTATAGGTGGAAACCAAAAATAAGGTAATAAAAAATTATCGTAAAAATTAGGCATTTTCTTCAACCTCCTCTTTTTCATTATTCATCATTGTATCTTCAAACTCTTCTTCAGATGTAGGTATTCCGTCATAATATCTAACTTTTATATCAGTTCCAAATAATTTATTTATTTGGTCAACTGCTTTTTTACGAGGTTCAAATCTTGAATATCTACTTGCAATAGTACCTCCTTGCATAGCTTGTATTTCATCTTTTATATTACGTTCCTTTTTTTGAAAGTTTAAGTTTGCAATTCCAATTAGTCTTAAAAATTCATTATATATTCTATCTTTATCTAGATTTACTTTATCTGAAATATATGGAGCAGGATTTAAAACAATTGAAGTTTCGTCTAAGTCTATGTCATCATAAGTAATAACTACATCTGAGCAACCGTCCACGTTGTTTACAATATCACCAATTGTTTTTTCTTTTCCTTGTTTTGTTTTCCAAAAACGTGGTGACTTTTGCTGACTCATATTGATATCTACTACTCTACTTGCTAAAGCAATACGTTCGGCGTATTGCAAAATGTCAAGCCATAACGGATAGCGTCCGTTATTGTCATACATAATAACAAATTCACCATAACCTAAAAGTTTTGAATATCCATTTTGAGAATATACTCTAATTGTCTTTGGCCTACCGTATACATCTAAAGTACCACTATTTTGATATGGAAGTGCTAAAAGTCCGCATTACATCATCTTTAAAAAATGCTATTGAACCTTTACGAAGTAAGTTTTTATTTAAGTAAGCTGTGTCAATATATTCAGGCATATTTTCAAATTCAAATACGTTTTCAGCAAGTGTAAGAAACTGTCTACGGTACATATCATAAGTTTTAAAATTCGATAACTGACTATTTATTAATTGTGTTTTCATTATTTACTCCTTTCTTTTAAAAATAAAGGTACAACCTAAAATAAGTTGCACCTTAAAGAGGGGTATATTATACAACTGTAATTAAAGCTGTTCCTGATTCATCATTATCAAATACTGATGTTGCTGTAACTATTATCTTATTTCCAGCTAAAGCTCCTTCAGTAGTTTCTGTTACAGTTATTGCTCCTGTACTTCCTGATGTTTTTGTAAGTACAACTGTTGGCATTCCAACTTGTCCATATTTTCCTGAAGCTTCAGTTAATATTGTATTAGGAGAAGAACCTGAAATTACATAATTTGTTGTAATTGTTGTTACATTTAAAGCTGTTTGAAGTGCTGCTACTTGTTCTGCAACTGTATCATCAGCTGCTGCAACTGTATATTCAATTCCATCAACAGAGATTTTATCACCTTCTGCTAATGCACTTGTAATTGCTATTGTATATACTCCAGCTGTTCCACTTCCTGTTGAATCATAATCTGCTGGAATTTGTAATTTTCCTTCTTGATTAATTGTAGCTTTCTTTATTTCTGCTGCACTATCTATTGACCAATATACACCTTTATTAGCAAAACCACTATTTGTTACACTTGCAGATAATTTCAAACTTTGACCTTTTGTAATACTTGCAGTTGAAGGTGTAACGCTAACAGCTGAAACTTCTGGTGCTAAGCTTGTAAATACTGCAGCTTGTTCAAATGGTGATGTAGAAAATACTCTCCATGCGTGTAAGAAGTGATTATTTTCTAAAGTTGTAGGATTGTAAAATTCTGTTGTTTTTTCTCCACTTGCGTTGTCTAGTGCGTAGTCATAGTCCATGAACCACTCTCTAGAAATTAATACTGCAGGAACTGATTTTAATTGATTTAGTTCTGCGTCACTAAATGAAACATATCCTTCTTCTAAAACTTCAGCTAATCTATCTGTATCATGGTTTGCAAATCCATCACAAAGTACCATTCTTGACTTCATATCAGCTTCATCTCTAAAGAATGATGTTGCTAAAACTTCTGTTGAAAAATCAGCTTCAAATTCTGTATTTATAATCATTATTTGGTCCTCAAATCTAGTAGCTTTTCTTACTCCAGCAGGGTTGTAATTTGGACTTCTAAATGTCATTTTGTTTGATACTGATTTTAAAGCAGATACTCTTTGACGAGGTGTTAAGCTTGAATAATTTGAAATTTCAACTGGAGTTACAGTTCCGTCTAAAATTCTTCTGCATAACATATATTTATCTACAATATATGTATCATATTTTAAAGATTCAAATAACATTGATATTGCATTATCAATATATTCAAATAATGAATCTTCAGTTTCGAAAGCCATTGCAAGTTGTGAATCAGATGTTGTTGTTTGATAAAATTTTTGGAAGTTTAGTTCATGAATATAGTTAAATACATTAGGAACTACTGTTGATAAAAATCTATCTTTATCATTAAAGTTTTTGTTGTAGTCATATACATTACATAAGTCATTAATTAATTCTCTTATTTGTTGTCCGAATCTTAAAGTTCCTCTTTTAGTAAAGTTCCATGGGTTATCCCACCCATTTCTTTTGATTACAGTAAGTCCAATTAAGTTTACTGTATTAATGAAAGCATTTTTATATCTTTCATTATTAATAATTATTTGGCCAATAGGTTTAATTGATTCTCCTTGAACTGGAAGGTCAATTTCGCCTCTAAGCTCAGGTGTTACATTTATAATGTAACTTAAAAGTTCTGCACTTGATTTTGCAGATAATACTGATTTAGTACTCATTTAAAATTCCTCCTTTTAAATTTCTTTTACATCAATATATTTTTTTTCTTCAAGTTCTTCTTCTTTTTCTTCTTTTGTAATTTTGTCACCACTCAAAAAACGCTCCTTGTAATTGTTTTGTAGTTCTTCATATTTTGTCTTTAAAGTGTCAAGTTCTGTTGTATCAGGTTCAACCATTGAGTCAGTAACATCTTCCATAAGTTCTATTTTTTTAGTGTCATCTAATTCTAAGTCATTTATTTTAGCGACTAATTCCTCTTTACTGATTTTCATAGTGTTCACCCCTTTCAATTTTATCCTCAATTACAGAAAGCCTTGCATTGATACTGTTTAATGCGTCTAACATTGACTTCATAGTAGTGTTTTGAAAATAAATCAAATACGCTACACAAACAACCCCTATTCCGTTGTTCATTAAAAGATTAATAATATCAACCATGACTGACTCCTTCCATATTAAGTTAACATAATTATATATATAATTTTTTTATTTGTCAATAAAAAAAGAAGAATGTTTTACATTCCTCTTTTTCTTCTATTAAATAAAACAAAATTGAATTTAGTCTTTTTTCTTTCAATATATGGAATAGGAGTTCCTTCATATATAACTGAAATTCCAAGTTCATTTGGAAATCCGCATGTAATCAGTTGCAGGTAGGTATACAGTACCCCATAAGCTTGAATTTTGAGGGTCATTTATCCAAGTATTACCATTTTGAATATAGTTTTGCATTTCAACATGGGTGTGTAATCCTGTTACGTTTCCTGTCGCTCCTTCAATACCGAATTGTTCACCAAGCTGAACTATATCATTTATATTTTTTAAAGCAGGTTCATACATGTGGCCAAATAGAAAAGCATAATCTGAGTAATTATCTTTTATTATTATATAGTTTCCATAACCGTTTGCTTGATATCCTTTATTAATTACTGTTCCTGTACAAATTGAATATAAGTTTGCACCTCTAACGAGTCCTGAGCCTGTTGAAATATCAAGTCCTGAGTGATATCCTCCTCCGAGGATACTCACCTGCTTTTGCAGTTACATAAAAAACTTGATTTATAAATGGAGCGACATTTGCTGTATAGTCAGCCATTATTTTATATATTCCTTTCCGTTAAATTTAGCACAAATATATCCTGAAGGAATTTTAAACCATATATTATTATTTTCTTTTATTATTTCTAGACATGTAACCCTAGTTCCTTTAACTAATACAGCATTTGCATTTGCTTTTTTAGTTAAAGCATGTTTTTTTCCGTCAGGTGTTAGTTCTTTATATTTTTTCTGTTTTTTGTCAGTTCCTGCTCCTATCCTTACATTTAAATTTACTTGCAGAGTATAAACAGTTCCAACTTTATATTGTGTAGAGTTATCAACAGAGTTATCCACATTTTTAACATCATATTTTGTTAAATTACTTGAATTAATAATTGACATGATCGTGCTAACATAAGTAGGTGATGTTGCATAACCACCATTTTTTATAGCTGTAATACACTCTAGTGGTGTTTCAGCTAACATTGATTTTCTATATCTTTCAGACTTTGTAATTAAGTCAAAATAATCTGCGACTGATTCTTCTAATGAATTATATGCTCTAAAATTTGCTGTAATATTTGTATAAGTTGTTCCATCATAACACTCTTTGGTTTTAGCATTATAAACTTTTCCCTTCCAATTTCCACCTGCTTTTATTCCAAATACAGCATTTGCTTTCATCATAATAGTAGACTGACCCCATGCTGATTCACATATAGCCTGTGCAATTACAACAGATGAAAATAAAGGATATCCTCTTTTTTTGTTTTCTTTTACAATAAGTTCTGAAATTACTTTTACAAAAGCGTCTCTAGTCATTTTCTATCACCTCTTCTTTCTTTACATATGCTTGAACTTCTATATAAGCAGGTGTAACATCTATTGAATAAATATTTGTTTGTTCATTATAAGACTTTGGTAGATTTTCAAGTATTTCTATTTGTTCTTCTGTGCAAGGTAGGTCAACAGGGGTTGCTAATTGATATATTACTTCTGTGTTGTGTGTAGTTAGCCAAGTTTTAAAGTCTTCTAAACTTGCAAAACTTGTATTTCTAATTACAAACTTTGTATTAGAAATAGGATATATTGTGTTATTTCCACCTATTACTCTATCATCAAATTTAATTCCTTTGAAATAGTTAGATATTATTTGTATTACATTTGTTGCAAAATTTACTTCAATAAAATTATTTAATTCAAAAGAATTTGTTCCGTTTGGGTGTACTGCCCAATCATTATTTTCATTTGCAATTTTACTTTCAAAATTATGTCTTTCTTTCCATTCTCCATTTACTTGTATAAATTCATCTCTTACAGTTCCTACGCTTCTCATTGGTTGTTGTACTGGTATAGTATAGGTTTGTTCTTGATGTGCAACATAGGTTGGTATTGTTCCTGTACTGTAATCACCCTTTAAAAGCATAACTTCACTTGTTGATAATGCATTTGCTAAACTTGAAAAACTATTTGAACTTCCTAAATAAAAACCAAAAGTTTTTGCTGTGTTTGAAAAAGTTATTTTAAGCACTTTATAACTTCCAACTGTTGTTGACGTTCTTGTTGCTGATGTTCTTGTATTATTCTCATCAAATTCATAAAGCCCAGAATCTCCAAATACATCTTTACATATCAAAGTATATATTTCCCCAGCTTTTATTGATATTTTTCCTTCTGTTGTATAATTTTGTGTTGCTATATATCTATTTGAATTAAATAACATCATAACATCAGGATTTATTGCATTCTTATTTACTATTTTTTCTGATATACTTCCATCATCTCCTGCACTTAAAATAGGTTGAGGATATGATGGATTAGGACTAGCTCCGTTAGTATATGGCTCGTATGCTCCTACGGTTGTTCCTTCTACTATCATTGGATATATAGTTACATTGCTTATTGTTTTTCCTGTTTCTATTAATATTCTAAATATTTGTCCTGTTGAATTTCCACTTGGTGTATATGTAGTAGAGTCAGCAGATGTGTATTTTATTGGTGTCCAAGCACTATTTACCATTTCATTAATAGCTTCGAATATATTAGTATTAGTAATTCCTTTTGTAAATGTATATGTTTTAGTTGTATCACTAATTAAATTACCCGAAGTACTAAAGTATAAATTAACATAAGCATTTCCTGTTGATGTTCCATTAATTTTGAAAGTTCCATCATCATTAAAAGTAAAAGTTAATCCATTATAAGTATATACATTATTGCTCCACGTTCCTAAAGTATTGTAAGTCTTAATTGTAGTTAAATTATTAGGCAATTTATTTTTCCCTGTTGTTGTTTCTTGTGTTGAATTTCCCTTAATATCAAATTTATAAAAAGTCTTTTCTACTGTATTATTAATTGTGATATCTGTTCCTGTTGTTAGTTCGCCAAGTACGTAATCAATAACGTGTTTTCCCTCTAACATTAAATACTTAAGCCATGATTTTATCTCAAGTCTTTTAATTCTGTATAAATATTTTCTTCTATCTATTGTCATCATCTGTCACCTCGCTATTATCAGCTGGTGTTTCTTCTGATGGTGTTTCTTCTGATGGTGTTTCTTCATCTCCTTGTTTATACCATTCACCTTTGTAGTAAATATAAAAATCTCCTGTATCTACTTCGTAACATGTAGTTCCGTCATGCTCTGCAACTGGCATGCTTTCAGTTGATAGTTTTAATGTATCTACTCTAAATCTAGCTATTTGTTCCATAAAAATCACTCCTTTTTATTATTATACTATAATAATATAATAAATAAAAAGGAATGTCAAGAAGAACTATTTTATATTATATTCTTCAATTAAATGATTTAAATAAATTATGTCACCCTGATACATCTCAATAATTTTATTCATTAGTTCATCGTTATTATCTAAAATATCAGCTTTTAAAATTTTTGATTTTAAGCAGAAGAAGTCATTGTCAGCTTTCATAACTTTAAATAGTTTTGGTGAGTCCTCATCACCTCCGAGCATATTACATAATTCTGTTATTAAATTTAGTTTTCCTTTAAGTTCGTCTTTATTTTCTTTCATTCTTTTTTCCTCCTATTCTTTTTATTTTTACATCTCTGATTCTTTTGAAATTACATTCTTTTTTATTACATAATAAAAATCTGCTACACGCATTACATTTCATATTATCACCTACTTATCATATTCTAATGATTGATATTCATTGTCATCTAAATCAGTATAAGTAACTTTAAAATAATTTATATCGCTTATATCTAAATTTTCAATTATTTTTATTAGTGTTTCTTTTTTCATATAAATTACCTCCTATAACTCAAATTCTATAATAGCCCATATTATTATAATTGCTACATAAAATATTAAAGCTATTATTTCAGGTAACAAAACCAAAACCCAAGCCCAGTTGATTACTTTTGTAAGTTTTAATACTATAAATACTATTGTTAATAATTCACAAAATCCCATAGATTAGTCCTCCTTGTTTTTTTCTCTTTCTAATTTTTTAATCATTTTTTCAAATTCTGAAAAACTAATATAATTATGAAAATGTAACATTCTTATTGAAAATAATAATTTTTCATATTTATCTTGTTCCATATATCTACTCCTTTTCTAAAAGTTCTTGTAATTTCTTTTTAAGTTCAATACCGTTTACATCATATATTTCACAACATTCACACATTTCATCATCTGGTAATTCTTCGTTCATAAATGTTTTTATTTTGTCTTTGCCTACATAATCCATTTCAATTACTTTTCTGTATCTTTTTATAAGAGTATCTCTTATTTTTTCATCTGAATATTTATCTTTTAATTCTTCTATTTCTTTTTGTTGTTTTTCTAGTAAATTTAATACTATTACTAAACTTTCTAAATCTATTTGGTCTAATGTTGCTGTAATATTATAATCTGCATATTTTAAATCTTCTTCAACTAATTCTTTTATTTCTGTTAATTCTTTGACTGCTTTCTTTTCTTCTTCTGACATTGTTTTATTCCTCCTCATTTATTTTCTTAATAAACTCATCTGCTTCTTTTATTAATTTATTATATTCTTCTTTAATGTTTTCAAAAATTTCTTCCATTTTTATCACCTCTTTTACTTTCTTTACAAAATTTTAAATACTTCAAAAAGCAAGTTTTATGTGATAGTATAAATCTATGATTTTTTGCTACCATTACATAATTTTTATTGTTATAATCATCTTTATATACTGGCCTGTTACAATATACACAAGTTCTTGAAAAATCACTTAAATTGTGATATCTTTTTTCTGTTAGTTCCATTATTTCACCTCACTTTTTGTATATTTAAATGGTATTAATTTATAAGTTCCATTAATTTCACTCACTGTTATATGCTCAATATTGCTTACTGGAATTATTGTTACTGTATTTAATTTTGATTTAACTCTTACTAAATCTTTATAAATTTTTAAATCTTCTTTTTCTTGTATTATGTATTTTATTACTTCTCCGTTTTTCTTAAATATTTTTACTAGTTTCATATTTTATTCCTCCATTGTAATTAATTCTAAAATTGTTCTTGTTGTGATTCTTCCTAAGTAATGATATTTTTTTCTAATATAAGGTATTGCACGTTGACTACATAAACGCATTGACTTTTCAACATTATCCTCTGAAATTTCAAATTTGTTAGCGATCGTGTGATAAAAATTAAGTAGTTTCATATTTGGCTCATATATGCATAGGCCATAAGTCCAATATTCGAAACCTTTTACATTTATGTTAAAATTTAGTTGTAATAATTTTTGTCTATTAATTTTTATGTTGTTTCTTTCATTTATTATTGAGTCCGTTATTTGTTTTACTTCGACTTTTTTCAATTTATTTCACCTCTTTTCTCAATTTTCCGACTATATACAGTATATCAAACTATTTCCAAAAAGTCAATAGTATTTTAAAAAGATATCAAAAAATTTACACGAAAAAGTGAGGCCATAATATTATGTAAAGTAAAGTTAAGATATTATGTAAACTTGACATTATGTAGATAAATACTCTAATCCCTAGAGCGA
>JAEIGA010006641.1_pt1 | contig 17618 bp, 12 predicted proteins | sample 9270691 | NCBI WGS metagenome assembly JAEIGA01 (sample SAMN17057246, study PRJNA624740) | gut metagenome | biome: biome; isolation source: fecal sample | host: Bos grunniens | place: China: Xizang | collected 2019 | reverse complement strand
GCGAGGCTATCTCCTACGGCGTGGTGAAGATGAACATCGACACCGACACCCAGTACGCTTTCTCCAAGCCCATCGTTCTGCACATGTGCCAGAACATCGACGGCATGCTGAAGGTGGACGGCGAAGTGGGCAACAAGAAGGCCTACGACCCCCGTGCCTACCTCAAGAAGGGTGAACAGGGTATCTGCGAGCGTCTGCAGGTTGCCTGCTCCGACCTCATGTCTGAGGGCAAGACCCTCTTCGGTCAGATCTAAGCTCTGCTTACATCTTCTTTTCCAAGCCCCCGCACAAGCGGGGGCTTTTTTTGTGACCTTGCTCCAGATATGCTTGACATACAGCCCGTACAAGCGTAATATGAAGCACCTTTTTTCCTATCGTGAGCAAGACAAACAAACAAGAACTCTGGTCCTCTAACATCGGAGCCGTGCTGGCCGTGGCCGGCAGCGCCATCGGCTTCGGTAACTTCCTGCGCTTTCCCGGTCTGGCAGCCCAGTATGGTGGCGGCGCTTTCATGATTGCCTATTTCGCCGCCTTCCTTCTACTGGGCATTCCGCTGAGCTGGGTGGAATGGGCTATCGGTCGCCGCGGTGGTGCCCTGGGCGCACATTGCTCTGTTTCTGCCTTCTACATGATTACCCGAAGCAGAAAATGGAAATACATTGGTCTTGCAGCCGTGCTCACCCCGCTGGCCATCACCATGTACTACCTGGCGCTGGAGGGCTGGACCCTCGGCTATGCCTGGCACACCGCCGTGGGCAATTTGAATTTCTCCACCAGTGAGGAATACGGCAATTTCTTCACCAACTTTGTAGGCCTGAATGGTAACGGAAGCGTCTTCACCGGAGAAAGCAGCATGCTCATCTTCTTCGCCATTGCCGTACTCTGCAATTTCTGGCTCATCTACCGCGGCGTGAACAAAGGCATTGAATGGTTCTGCAAATGGAGCATGCCGGTGCTGGTTATCACCGCTGTCATCATTCTGGTGCGCGTACTCACCATGGGCACCCCGGATGCCACCCACCCGGAGCGCAACGTAAACGAGGGTCTGGGCTACATGTGGAATCCCAACAAGGTGATGCTGGTTGTGGGTGACAAGGAAGTAGACATGGTGCCCGCCTCTGCCACTCCGGAAGAAAAGAAAGCTCAGCTGGAACGGCTCATGAAGGAATATCCGGAGCAGGAAATCAAGGAAAAGCCCATCACCCTCATGCAGGGGCTCATGAACCCGGATTTGTGGATTACCGCAGCAGGTCAGGTATTCTACTCTGTCTCCATCGGATTCGGTATTGTCTGCACCTATGCAAGTTATGTAGATCGCCGCAAGGATATTGCCCTTTCCTCGCTCACCGCTAATGCTGCCAATGAAGTAGCAGAAGTAGGCCTGGCAGGCATGATGATTATTCCCTCTGCCGTGGCGCTGCTGGGTGTGGCCGCCGCCGCAGGCACCAGCACGTTTGGTCTGGGCTTCAACGTACTGCCCCAGGTATTTGCCAGCATGCCGGGTGGTCAGATATTCGGCACACTGTTCTTCGGTCTGCTCTCCATTGCCGCCATCACCAGCGCCATTTCCATCCTGCAACCCTCGGTTGCCTTCATTGAGGAATTCTGGCAGCTGCGCCGCATCCAGAGCGTTACCATCATTGCCCTCCTGCTCATCGTGGGAGCACTACTGGTGGTGTGGTTCACCGGCGACGGACTCATTGCCCTGGACACGCTGGACTTCTGGCTGGGCATCATGAGCCTGTACATCAGCGCCTCCACCTTCCTCGTCGTCTTCCGCGTATGGGGAACAGACAAAGGCCTTGCTGAACTGCGCCGTGGCTCCTTCATCCGCATTCCTCGATTCATTGCCTACCTGACCAACTGGGTAACCCCGGGCATCATGCTGTTCATCTTCGTGGCATGGCTGTACAAGAATCTCTTTGTGCAGCAGAGCTACCACATCACCAACCTCCTGGAGGGCAAAATCGGTGCTATTATCCCGCTCATCTGGGTGGGGCTGGTACTGGCTTTCTTCTGCTTTGTCATTCACACCTCTCCCCGCTACTCCAGCCGCAAGCAGGAGGAAGAAAAAGAAGACAACCCTTTCGCCTGAAGCACCATGAGCGCATCTGCAAAAACAGACCATTGGAAAACCAACCTCGGTGTCATGCTGGCTGTAGCCGGCAGTGCCATCGGTTTTGGTAACTTCCTGCGTTTCCCAGGCCTTGCCGCGCAATATGGCGGCGGTGCCTTTGTAGTGGCCTATTTCTGCTGCTTCCTGCTGCTGGGGCTTCCCCTCTGCTGGGTGGAATGGAGCATCGGGCGGCGCGGCGGTGTCCTGGGCGGCCACAGCCCTGCCTCTGTATTCCAGCTCATTTCCGGTAAGAGTCTGTGGAAATACCTGGGCATCCTCGGCATCCTGGCAGGTTTGAGCATCAATGTCTACTACGTCTACATGGAAGGGTGGACGATTGGTTACGCCTGGCACACCGTCATGGGTAACCTGAATCTGAATGCGCCGCAGGAATATGGTGATTTCTTCTCCAACTTCGTCGGCATGAACGCTGACGGTCACTTCTTCAGCGGGCAGACCAGTGCTCCCATCTTCTTCCTGCTGGCAATGCTGGCGAACTTCTGGCTCATCTATCGAGGTGTCAGCAAAGGCATAGAATGGTTCTGCAAGTGGAGCATGCCCCTGCTCTTCATCGTTGCCTTCATCCTGCTGGTACGCGTTCTCACCATGGGAACCCCGGACCCCGCCCACCCGGAACGCAGCGTGAATGAAGGTCTGGGCTACATGTGGAACCCGGATAAGACCATGCTGGTTGACACCACCAGCGGTAAATCCATCGGCATGGTACCGGCCGGTGCCACCAGCGAGGAAAAGGCCGCCCTGCTCACCCGCCTGCAGAGCGAATATCCGGAGGCTTCTATCAGCGAAAAGAAAATCACCTTCTGGCAGAGCCTCTTCAACCCTGAAATGTGGCTGCGTGCGGCAGGTCAGGTATTCTTCTCTCTCTCCGTAGGTTCCGGCTCCATCTGCTGTTATGCCAGCTATGTACGCCGCCGCAAGGATATTGCCCTGAGTGCGCTGAGCGCCGGTGCCGCCAACTCCGTGACCGAGGTTGGCCTGGCAGGTCTCACCATTGTACCTGCTGCGCTGGCACTGCTGGGTGTGGCCGCCGCGGCCACCGTAGGCACCTTCGGTCTGGGCTTCAATGTACTGCCCCAGGTATTTGCCGCCATGCCGGGCGGGCAGTTCTTCGGGCTACTGTTCTTCATCCTGCTCTTCATCGGCGCTGTAACAAGTGCCCTTTCACAGGTACAGCCGGCAGTTTCCTTTGTAGAGGAATATTGGAACCTGCGCCGCGGCCAGAGTATTTCCCTGGTGGCAGCTCTGCTGCTGGTGGGGGCCAGCATCATCATCTGGTACACTAAAGACATGCTGGCACTGGACAGTATTGACTTCTGGGTGGGCAGCCTCATTCTCTATGTCACCACCGGGCTCAACCTCATTTTCTTCAACCACATCTGGGGCACCCGGAATGGTATGATTGAACTGACCGATGGTTCGGCCATCACCCTGCCCCGCTCCACGGCCTTCATCATCCGCTGGGTGACTCCGCTCATCATGCTTGTCATCTTCGGTGCCTGGATTTACCAGGAACTCTTCATCACCCGCAGCCCCTACGTCGCCAACATCACAGAAGGCCGTATCGGTGCCATTCTGCCGCTGATATGGGCAGTGGGCATTACCATATTCTTCTGCATCGTCGCGGCCACCTCCCGCCGATTTAACAAATAAGAACCCTTACAGGTCATCACACTATCGTGAGCACACAAAAGAAAACAGAAAACTGGAACACCCATCTCGGTGTTGTGTTAGCCGTGGCTGGCAGTGCCATTGGTTTTGGTAACTTCCTTCGTTTCCCCGGGCTGGCGGCCCAGTACGGCGGCGGTGCCTTCATGATTGCCTACTTCACAGCCTTCATTCTGCTGGGTATTCCCCTGAGCTGGGTAGAATGGTCTATCGGCCGCAAAGGCGGCAGCCTGGGCGGCCACTCCACCGTCAGCATCTTCTATCTGCTGAGTGGTAAGTCCCGCTGGAAGTACCTGGGCATTGCAGGTGTTGTTTCCACCATTGGTATCGCCATGTACTATATTCCACTGGAAAGCTGGACCATCGGTTATGCCTGGCACACCGCCATGGGCGATCTGCAAATGGCTAAAGCTGAGGATTACAGCAATTTCTTTGCCTCCTATGTAGGGCTGACGGGAGATGGCTCTCTGTTCCTGGGCGGCGGCAGCCAGCTGGTTTTCTTTGCCATAGCCATTCTGGCCAACATGTATGTGATCTTCCGCGGCATCGGCAAGGGCATTGAATGGTTCTGCAAATGGAGCATGCCGGTACTGCTCATCACCGCCATCATCATCCTGGCCCGCGTGCTGACACTCGGCACGCCGGATGCCGCCTACCCCACCCGTAACGTAACCCAGGGTCTGGGCTACATGTGGAACCCCACCAAAACCATGCTGGTCGTAGATGGCAAAGAAGTAGACATGGTTCCTGCCGCGGCTACTCCGGAGGAAAAAACAGCCCTGGTTCAGCAGCTGCAAGCTGCTAATCCCGGAAAGAGAGTGGAAGAAAAGCACATTTCCCTCACCGAAGGCCTGATGAACCCCGAAATGTGGATTACCGCTGCCGGGCAGGTATTCTTCTCCCTTTCCATCGGGTTCGGCACAGTATGCTCCTATGCTAGTTATGTGCGCCGGCGCAAGGACATCGCCCTGAGTTCCCTCACCGCAAATGCAGCCAATGAGGCCATTGAGGTGGGCGTGGCCGGCATCATGATTATTCCGGCAGCCGTAGCGCTTCTCGGCGTGGTAGCAGCCGCAGGCTGCGGCACTTTCGGGCTGGGCTTCAATGTATTGCCCCAGGTATTTGCCAGCATGCCGGGCGGTCAGATTTTCGGCACACTGTTCTTTGTGCTGCTGTTCATCGGGGCCATCACCAGCGCCATTTCCATGCTCCAGCCCTCTGTGGCCTTTCTGGAGGAATTCTGGAATCTGCGCCGCATGCAGAGCGTTTCCCTGGTAGCTTTCCTGGTCACCATCGGCACGCTGTTGGTAGGCTGGTTTACAGAGGGGCTCATGGCTCTTGATACCATGGACTTCTGGTTCGGCACCATGTTCCTCTACCTTACCTCCTGCCTCTTCTTCACTCTCTTCAACTGCGTCTGGGGCACAAAGAATGGCCTGGCAGAGCTCAGGCAGAGCGCAGCTATTCCGCTGCCTCCCGGTCTGGGCTTCATCATCCGCTGGGTCACACCCAGCATCCTGCTGGTAATCTTTGCCTCCTGGCTCTACAAGAACATCTTTGTACAGCAGAGCAGCCAGGTGCTCAACCTGATCAATGGCGAACCCGGTGCCCTCTTCCCCATTGTCTGGGTGATTATGGTAACGGCTTTCTTCTGCTTCGTCATCCTCACCTCCCGTAATTTCCACAAACACGTCAACCCTGATTCCTTAAACGATTAACCCCCATTCCTTATTATGACTATCGCTGGTATCATCACCATGTTACTCTCCATCGGCATTGTATGGACTCTGTTCATCGCCTGTTGCATGCGCCTCGTCAAGAGCGATAAGGCCGAAGCCGAGGAAACCGAGTAAAAAGCCTCTTGCTTTCGTTTTTTCACTATGTTAGAATAATTCCATCATGAGCAAGCGCATCTTCTACCTCGTTCTTCCTCTTCTGATTGTTTTTGCCCAACCGGCTTCTGCCTTCTGGGACGATGCAGTCTCTGCCCTGAAAGGAACGCCCGCTGCCGCAGGCAAAGGGAAGACTCCTGGCAAGGAGAAAACCAAGCAGGAACCCAGTGCATGGGATAAACTTGTAGCAGATGCAAATGACAAACTTGGCTCTGACAAGAAGCAGAAATCTGACTGGGACAAACTTTCCGAAAAAGCCGATGTCGATCTGAAAGAATCAGAAAAAGACCAGGGCAACTCCGACAATTACAGCTGGGATGCACTCAAGGAACGTGCCGACAAAGCCATGGAGCAGTTTGCCAAGGACGGCCAGGGCTTCGACATCATGCGGAAAGTGAAGCGCAAGGTGGAAAAGCTGGCCTCTGATGAAGATTCTGCCCTCACCGGTCGTTTCTATGATTTGAAACAGCCGCTTGATGAAAAGAAAGCCAAGCCGCTGCATCGCGGCCAGGTGACCAACTTCTTCAAGAATTTCATGGATTCCGACTGGGATCCGGAAATGCTTGAACAGTACTACTCGCCCAAGGTGGAACTGGCTGCTCCCTACTTCTACCTGCCCCGCTGCCGGGCTTCATACGCACCCATGGCCTTCCGTTGCAACGAAGGTGAGCAGGAACGAAAGGTTGAACCGCACGCCTGGGTCGTGATATACCGCGGGCAGGTGACAGCCCCGAAGAGCGGCCACTTCCGTTTCGTAGGCATGGGCGATGACACCATCGTGGTGCGTTTTGACAAGAAGGTGGTACTGGAATCCGGCTGGAGCATCAACTCCACCGGAGACATGGACAAAGGCACCAAGCGCGACTACCAGCAGTACATCAGCTCCCCCAAGGGAGGCGGAGCCCTCTACCAGTACGAGGAAACCCCGCACTGGAATCGCTGTCTGGGCGGTATTCAGGCCGGCACCAAATTCCATGTCAAGGAAGGTGAGACCTATCCCATCGAAATCCTCATTTCAGAGATTCCCGGTGTGGAATTCGGCTTCTGCCTGCTGATTGAGGAACTGGAGACCGGCAAAGCACCTACAGGCATCTATAAGGTAGGTGATGCTCCCACCCTTGCCCTTTTCCGCACGAATGAAACTCTGCCCGACATGAAGGAAATTGAGGAATCCCTCAAGAAAGATGGTGTCAACTACGCCGTGGGCAAGGAGCTCGAAGTACCGCCCTTCCTGGAAGACTCCCCCATCTGGAAGGTAGAAGCCACCGGCCAGCGCCGTACCATCATTGAGCGCGCAGCTGCCTCCATGAGTGACGAAGACACTGCCATGGGTCGCCGCAAGGACATCGAAAAGCCAGAAGAAACCAAACCCGCAGAAGAAGGGGAGGTAGAGACAGACAACAAGCGCCCGCACCACAGAAAGCGCCACCATCATCGCAAATAAAATTATGAAACGAACCCTTCTGACCTCTCTGCTGGCAGCCTCTGCCCTCTGCATGCTGAATTCATGCTCCATGAACGGGCTGGTATACCCCGGTCATGACATGGAGATGCCGGATGCCGCCTGCGGCTACCCGGCCAACATGATTGAAATACTGGCGGAAGACGGCACCCCGCTGCGCGGGTGGTTCTTCAACCGCGGGGCCAATACTCCGCTGGTGGTGATTTATGGCGGCAACGCCATGAATGTGGGCACACTGCTCAATCTGGCAGCCGCAGACCCCGCCCGCTCCTATCTGCTCATGAACTACCGCGGCTATGGCGGAAGCGCCGGAGAACCGACACAGGCCGCGCTGGTGAACGATGCACGCTACTGCATCCGCCATGCCAGAACAGCCATGGGGAATCCCTCTGCACAGCTCTACCTGGCCGGCTTCAGCCTGGGTAGCGCCGTCGCCACCCATGTGGCTGCCACAGAACAGCCGGCAGGCATCGTTCTCGTCTGCCCGTTCGACAATATCAAGACCGTTGCCTGCAACATTATCCCGCTGCTGCCGCGCATCATGCCTCTGGACCCCTGGGATTCCGTGAGAATCGCCCCGCGTGTCAGCTGTCCTGTCACCATCATCCAGGCCAACTACGACAAATCCGTACCAGCCTCCAGCACGGAAAAACTCATCAAGGCATTCCGGACCGCACCCACAGTGCATCGTTTCGAAGCAGACCACAACAACATTTTCTCTGCCGCAGGATTCAACCAGGTATTCTACCAGTCTCTCCCTGTAACAGAGCAATGCCAGTTCGATTTCTAAGCCTCATCCTAATGGGGGCGGTACTGTGTCTTTCTGCAGCCGCCGCCCCGGGCCAGCCGCGTGCTATTCTGCTTTTCGTGGCAGATGACCTGGGGTATCATGATACCTCAGCCTACGGCTGCGAACAACAGCCCTGCCCCAATGTACAGCGGCTGGCAGACCAGGGACTGCTCTTTACGGATGCCCACAGCACCAATTCTGTCTGCACCCCCTCGCGCTACTCTCTGCTCACCGGGCAATACGCCTGGAGACAACGCGGCACCGGAATCCTGCCGGGAGATGCCGCGCTCATCATTCCCACGCGCGATAAGGCGGCTACCCTCGGCACGCTGATGCAGCAGGCCGGCTACCGCACCGCAGCCATCGGCAAATGGCACCTGGGGCTCGGCAAGGGACAGATTGACTGGAACCAGCCCATTTCTCCAGCCCCGGCCGATGTGGGATTTGACTACTCCTTCATCATGGCCGCCACTGGCGACCGCGTTCCTTGCGTGTATGTAGAGAATGGCCGGGTGCGGAACCTCGACCCACAGGAACCCATCCGCGTCAACTACACAGGCTTGATTTACCCCGGTGAAAAGACAGCCTCCTCCCACCCTGAACTTCTCAAGCCCTGGGGAAGACCCAGCGACCGCCAGCATGCCGACACCATCATTGACGGCATTTCCCGCATTGGTCACATGACTGGAGGAACCTCAGCCCTGTGGAAAGACCAGGACATCTCAGACGACATTACAGCCGCCGGTGAACGCTTTATTGCCGCGTGTGCAGGCAAGCCTCTGTTCCTCTACTTCTGCACCAACGATATTCACGTGCCACGTGACCCGCACGCCCGCTTCCGTGGTAAAAGCCAGCTTGGCATCCGGGGAGATGTGACGCTGCAGATGGATGACAGCCTGGGGCGACTCATGAGCGCCCTGCAGAAAGCAGGCTACACCCCGCAGGATACACTTATCATCTTCACCAGCGATAACGGGCCAGTCATTTCTGATGGTTATGAAGACGGTGCCCGCATAGCCTGTGCCAACCACAAACCCGCCCACCCCTGGCGCGGGGGCAAATACAGTCTGTTTGAAGGAGGAACCCGCGTCCCCTTCATCGTCTGCTGGCCCGGCAGAGTGCAACCGGGGCGCAGCGCCGCCCTGCTGTGCCAGATGGATATCGGCCGCAGCCTGGCCACACTCTGCGGCATCAGCATCCCTGACGGCAGCATGCGCGACAGCGAAAACCAGCTCCCTGCCCTGCTGGGTACCAGCCCCACCGGACGCACGGAACTTGTAACCCAGGCATTCGAAGCGCCTCGTTATGCCCTGCGCTGCGGCCATTATAAATACATACCCGACTACGGCTCACGCGGCCGCACCGATCGCCTGGGACGCGGCGAACAGCTCTACAACCTGGACACCGACCCGGGAGAAGAACATAACCTAGCCCCCAGGCAACCTGAGAAAGCAGCCGAACTCCGCGCCATGCTCCAGCAAATCACTCGGGATTCCAGGCATTGAGCCTGCTACCTCCCTATCGTATGCCCCCCGCTTCACAAGCTGTTCATATTTCGCCCGTTGTTTATCACCCTTCGCTCTTGTTCGCACGATAGCAGCCAGATACCAGTATGCCAATGAGGAATCAGGTTCTGCTGATATAGCCTTCCGGCACAATGCTATGGCCTTTCCGGCATCACCGCCTTCTGCAGCACATACAGCCCAATAAACCGCAGCGGCAGCCCGGATAGGAGCTGCCGCTGGGATAAAGATTGCTCTTCCTGAGGGCTTACACCTCAAAGAGATGGGTCACAGAAGCATTGTGGTGAATGTTCGCAATAGCCTGGGCAAAAAGAGGGGCAATGCTCACGGTATCCACGCGGTCACCATATGCCATGGGAACGGAGTCGGAGGTGAGCAGGCACTCAATCGAACTGTTAGCCAGGCGCTCGCGGGCGGCATCGGTCAGCACGCCATGGGAAACACCGGCAAAAATGCGGGCAGCGCCATGCTCTTTGAGAATCTTGGCAGCAGCGCAGAGTGTACCACCGGATTCGGTCATATCGTCGACCATAAGAACATCCTTGCCCTTCACATCACCGATAACAGCGTGGGCATCCACCTCGGTGGCAGAAATGCGCTGCTTGGCCACAATGGCCAGATCCGTGCCGAGGATGTTGGCATAGCTCTTGGCGTTCTTGACGCCACCGATGTCGGGAGAAACAACCACCAGATTATTCATGTCCTTCACGTAATTTGCCTTGAGGTGCTTGATGAGCACCGGTACGCTGTGAAGATGATCCACCGGAATTTCGAAGAACCCCTGAATCTGGGCAGCGTGAAGGTCCATGGTCAGCACGCGGTTCACGCCGGCAGCAGTAAGCAGATTGGCCACCAGCTTGGAGGTGATGGGCACTCTGGGCTTATCCTTGCGGTCCTGGCGGGCGTAGCCGTAGAAGGGAATCACGGCGGTAATACGGCTGGCGCTGGCGCGGCGCACCGCATCCACCATCACCAGCAGTTCCATGAGATTGTGGTTCGTGGGCGGGCAGGTCGGCTGGATGATAAAGGCATCTGCACCACGAATGGACTCTTTAATCTGAACGAAGCTTTCGCCGTCCGGGAAAGTATTGACAGTTGCATCGCACAGGGGAAGACCCATGACGTTGGCAATGTCCTTAGCTAACTGGGGATGAGCGGTACCGCTGATGATTTTCATGTAGAGATGAGGGGTGTGAGCGACTATTCTTGACATTTTCGGAAAAATTGCAATACTAAATGCACATTTTAACCGATTTTTTTTCATTTTGAGCACGCAAGCAACAGCAAAATCATTCTGGCGCACCCTTTCCCCCATCCAATGGGGCGGATTCCTGACACTCCTCGCCGTCATTATATGGGCGCTCAAGTTCTATGAATGTTTCGACAACGGCACGCAAAGTGCAATAGACTGGATACTCTCTTCCTGGGTTCTGGGGATTCACCAGGATTTCAGCCACGGATGGATGATTCCCTTCATTTCAGCCTACATGCTGGTACAAGCCTTCCGTAAAAATGAACCCACCTCTGCAAGCGGCAGTCTGCATGGGCTGTGGATACTGATTCTGGGAGCCCTGGTCTTTCTGATTTCCGTGCGGACCTTCCAGGTACGCATTGCTCTGGGCAGCATCCCCTTCCTGCTCACGGGCACAGTCTGGTGCTACTGGGGATGGGCTGCAGCCAGACGCTGTGCATTCCCCTTCTTCTATCTGTGGCTGCTAATACCGCATCCCATATTGCAGCAGGCTACTGTGGGCATGCAGATTATCGCCACGCAGCTTGCCCATCATTTTGTTGCCCTCTGTGGAATCCAGACTATTGTTGAGGGCACAAGCATCACCTTTGCCACAGGAAACTGGGACAGCTTCCAGATTGCCGAAGGCTGCTCCGGCATGCGTTCTCTCATGGCGTTGTTCATGCTTTCATGTGCCTGGGGATACCTGGCAGATAAACTCAGCCTCTGGAAACGCATCACCCTGGCATTGAGTGCCATTCCGCTCTCCATCATTGCCAATGCCTTCCGTGTAGGCAGCATCTTCATCTGTGCAGAGTATATCAACCCGGCCTTTGCCTCCAAGACCTGGCACGACTGGTCCGGCCTGCTCTTCTTCTTTCCGGCAAGCCTGCTGGGGCTCACGCTCCTGCATGGGCTTCTTGCCCAGGAAATACCCTTCCTGAAACGCAGAAAAACCATTGTAACCCGCTCTGCCACCTACACCGGAAAGGAGGAACAGTGCTCATGAAATCTCTGTTTAAAGCATTCCTTCCACCAGTCGTCACAATCCTCATTCTGTCCTGTGTATGGATTCTGCCCAGACAGAACGAATTGCTTGAGTCCCGTCTGCTGCCGGACATGCCGCTCGGATACAGCCTGCCGGGCTGGAAAGGCGTCAAAACTCAGGAAAGTGAACAGGAGCGCCAGATTCTGGCTGCCGATACACGTTTCAGCAAGGCCAGGTATACCCGGCTTTCCCGCGTTCCGTGGGAAAAACAATCCCCGGCGGTGGAGGTCTCCATCGTCTACTCCGGGCAAGATATGAACAACTCCATCCACCGACCGGAACGCTGCCTTCCCGCCCAGGGGCATCTGGATGTCCGGGGCAGGGAAAGCGAAATCACCCTGGCCGATGGAAGAGTAGTCAAGCTCACCCGCCTCAGCTCCCGTGTCCCCATGCCTGAGCAGAAGGGAGCACGGCTCCACTTCATTCACTACTACCTGTTCGTGGGCAACAAATCCATTCACCATACGCACATGGCCCGAAACCTGCGGGATATTATGGATCGAATAGCCATCGGCCAGGTTCAGCAATGGGCCTATTTCCAGGCAGGTACCTGCTGGGCATCAGAGCTGGGAATCTCCGAAGAAGAAGCAGACCATCGCCTGCGCCTACTCATCAGTGAGCTCCTGCCCCGTCAAATAGACTGGAAGGCGCTTTAAGCGCTGATGCAGACTTCACTTAGTCCCCTGCAAGTCATACTTTTCACTTGCCAGCAACCAGCCGGCAGGGTAGAATGTGGCAACTTATGGCGGAACTGGATATACAGGCACAACTGGCAGAGGCAAAGAAGCGCAAATGGGATGACCGCACCCTTGCCCAGCGCTCTGCTGATTTAGCACAGGAACTGCTAGTCGCCTCTCTGAAAAACATCCGATCCGATGAGCGCACCCTCATCTCCGCCCTCTCCCGCCTGGCAACGGACAGAAAGAACCTCCTGTTCGTCCAGCAGCTCTGCGGCAGTGTCTTTCACGTAACAGACCCGGCCGAGCAGGCTGAAAACCTGCGGCGGCTGCTCGCCGAACATGGTGGAGTTCCCGCCATTTTCAGCACAGTCGGAAAGCTGCGTTTCAAGGCGGCGGCCATGGCTGCACGCAGCATGCAGGGAGCAGCCATTGCTGAGGTTCAGCGCATTTTCCGCTCCACCTTCGGCGAGCTCACACTACCCACCCTGGCAGACAAGGTAGCCAAACGCGTGCGTGAATGTGCCAAGGACGGCCTTACACTTGCGCTCAACCCGCTTGTTCCCCAGGTATTCGGCCAGAAGAGTGCCGAAAAATACTACAAGCACCTGGAAGCCATCCTCACCAAACAAGACGGCGTAGGCATCATCATCCAGCCCTGGCGGCTCTGTCCCGGGCTTTCCCCCTACTCACCCGAAGCCGGAGCCAAGGCACTGGCCGAGAAAATGCGTCCCCTTCTCAAGCTTTCCGTGCAAGGCGGCAAGACGCGACCTGTGCTGGTCGAAAGCGGTGAATCTCCCACCATGAACATTGTGGCAGAGGCCTTCCGACTGGCCATGGCCGGCTCTGCCCTCTACAAAGCAGATGCCGCACTGGAAATACCGGCCTATCTGAAAGGAAGCCCTGCCTTGCTGCGCGAAATGACCGAATGGGCCACCGCCCGCGCTGCCAAGGGAGCAGCCCCGCTCAAGGTTTTGCTGGTGAAGGGCAGCCACCTTAATGAAGAGCAGGAAAACACCTACACCTACGGCACGGCCAACGAGGTATGCCGCAGCAAGAACGAGACTGAGGCCCGGTACAAGCAACTGATAGCTACCGCCATGGGGAGCAAGGAAAAGGTACTCACCCCCGTAGTCGGCACCCACAATCTGTTTGATATTGCTTATGGCCTGCTCTGCTGGGGGCGCGCCGGCCGAGAAGGCAATCCCCAGTTCTGCTTTATTTCCGGTCTCTGCAATCACACAGGCCGCCTGCTGACCCGCTACGGGGCAGAGGTGGTACTCGCCACTGGAGTCACCACAGAGGGAGGCGAAGCAGGCTTTGAATCCTACCTGCTCTCCCTCGTTCAGGAACTGGGCCGCCCCGATGGCATTCTGGCAGCAGGTGGCGAGCTGGAGCCCAACTCCATGGGCTGGGGCAAGATGCGCCAGCATTTCCTGGCCGCCCTGAGCGGGCGTGAAGAACAGGCCCACGAAGCGCCCGGAGCCGATGGTTCCTACGCATTCACCCGCCTCTCCGGCATTACAGACCGCGCACGCATGGACACCCTGCACCGCGCGGCCGAAGAAGAGTCCGAGCGCCAGCAATCTCAGATTCCCCTGCGTATCAACGGCAAGGAAACAGAATCCCCACTCCTCTGCATCAGCCGTTCACTCACAGCCCCCGGCATGGAGGATTACCGTTTCCACTCGGCCGACTTCAACATGGTAAACCAGGTGCTCGACACCGCCGCCAGCGAAGCCGTGCAGATGCCGCCCACTCAGGAAGAGCGCCGCATCCACCTATTGCAGGCAGCCCGCTTGCTCGAGAAACAGAGCACCGAATTCATCTCTCTTCTGGTAAGAGATGCCGGCTTCACCATCGAAGAAGCCGACATGGAGGTCACCAATGCCATTGACTCCTGCCGCTTCTACGAGCGCAGCTGCATTCAGGACGGGCTCATGGACGGCACCACCCCCACCCCGCTGGGTGTCATCACCGTTGCTCCCAGCCGCGTGCATCCGCTGGAGGAAGCTGTGGCAGGCATAGCCGCCGCATGGGTTACCGGCAACGCCATTATTTACAAGCCCTCGGCCCACACCATTCTGGTAGCAGAAAAACTGACCCAGCTGCTGCAGGAAGCCGGATTCGATTTTCCCCGGCTCCAGATGATTCCCTGCCTGGATAACCAGATTGCCCGCAAGCTGCTTACGAGCGAACGCGTAAACGGCCTCATCTACCACGGCAGCGCCAAACACACCTACGCCATGGCCGCAGAAGCCGATGGCCGCCCCGTACTGGCCGGTACCAGCGGCTGCAGCAGCATCTACATTTCCTCCCAGGGAGACTGGGCACAGGCTATCCGCGATATCACCCGGGCTCTGTTTGTACGTGCCGGGCAGGATCCCGCCATGCCGCATCTGCTCTACGTGCATGCCGAGGTTTACGACAACCAGCACTTCGTGAACGCCCTGCGCGATGCCGTCTCCAGCATTGCCGCACAGCCCGGCTGGATAGAAGGTGCAGATATAGGCCCCATGGGGCGTCCCCTCACCGACGACCAGCATTACCTTCTCAGCCAGCTAGGGCCAAATGAGGCATGGCTGGTACCGCCGACCACGCAGGAAATCGGTTCTCTGGTATGGACACCCGGCGTGCGTGTCGGCGTGCAGCCTGGCAGCGCCTTTGCTCAAGCCGTTCACAACGTACCTGTCATTGGCCTTATCCGCGTAGAAAGCACCGAAGAAGCAGGCCGCATACAGCGCAGGCAATCGCAGGAGCGCGCGGTGGGCATCTATTCACGCGACCAGCATGAAATTGAGCTATGGAGCCGCCTGACCTCTGCAAGCCAGGTCGCCATCAATTGCTGCCCGCAGCACCGCCCCGGCGTTCTTCCCCGTGCCGCCTGGCAGAACACCACCCCCATGAGCGGTGGCAGCAATTTCATCACAGCGCTCTGCCAATGGCAGGAAAGCGCCCGCCCGCAGCACCGCGGCACACAACGCAACCTGGCCTTCACCCCCTGGGAATCCCTGTCTCCCAAGCCCGGCCCGGATGACATCACTCGCCTTTCCTCCGCAGCAGACTCCATCGGTTACTGGTGGGAAAATGAATTCGGAATCCCCCGCGTGCTCAACGAAAGCCCGGCTTTCCGCACCACCCTTACCTATCGTCCGCTTTCCCTCTGCATCCGCGCCGAGAAAGCCACCAGCGACATCGACCTTTCCATAGCGCTCATGGCCGCTCTCAAAGCCGGGTGCGATATTCACTTGAGCACGGCCAGCATGCGCGCCTGGATGCCCCGCGCTCTGGAACCGCTCGGTGTCATCATTGCTGTGGAAAGCCGCGATGAATTTGAAGGGCACTTCCCCTCCATGGCCACCTCCGGCACCATGGTGCGTGATACCGCGGCCACCATGACCACTCTGCAACGCGCTGCCCAGTGCCGTCTGGCGCTGTGTGCCGAACCCGTTCTGGCCAATGGCAGGCTCGAGCTTCTGCGCTGCCTGCGCGAGGTTGTCACCACCCAGCGAAACACCCCCCGCTCCTGAGAAATATGCAGGCCGATGCCATCAGAGTGGATGGCTGCACCATCACCCCGGAAACCCTGGATAACTGGCGCAGAGGACGCAGCGGCATTCAGGCAGAAGTAGGGGCCTTTCTGGCTTCCTGGTGGAGCAACACCCCCACCCTTTCCCTGCAGACAAGCGGTTCCACAGGCCGCCCCAAGGTACTGCAGGCCACCCGTGCTGCCATGGCGGCCAGCGCAGCCGCCACCTGCCGGGCCTTCCAGCTGCAGGCTGGTCATACAGCTTTGCTCTGCCTGCCTATGCGCTATATAGCCGGGCAGATGATGGTTGTACGGGCTCTTGTGGGCGGGCTGCACCTCATCACCACCGAACCCGCCTCCACCCCGCTGGCCGGCATGCGGAATCCTGTAGACTTTGCCCCCATGGTACCCATGCAGGTCGTATCGACCCTGGCTCAGCCAGGCGGGAGAAGAGCCCTGGAACGCATCGGGGTTCTGCTGCTGGGGGGAGGTTTCATTGATTCCGGACTCGAAGAAAGCCTCCAAAGGCTCCGCACACAGGTCTATGCCTCCTACGGCATGACGGAAACCCTCTCGCACATTGCCCTGCGCGCGGTGAACGGGCCCCGCCGAAGCGCCCTCTACACACCGCTTCCTGGTATCCGGCTCAGCCTGGCACCCGGCGGAACCCTGCAGGTGGAAGCTTCCTACCTGGAAACCGGCCTGCTCACCACGAACGACCTGGCAGAAATCACCCCCGATGGCAGCTTCCGTATTCTGGGCCGGGCAGATGCCGTCATCAATTCCGGCGGGGTCAAGATACAGGCAGAAGCGTTGGAACAGGAGCTGCAGCAGCGCACCGGTTTGCAGGTTCTGGCCCTCCCCATGCCCCACCCGGTACTGGGGCAATGCGTTGCCCTGCTGTGGGAAGGCCCGGCCGAGGCAGAAAATACCCTGCGAACCGCCTGTGCAGAACTTCCCCGCTACCACCAGCCAAAGCAGCTGCACCGGTGCACCCTGCCGCGCACCGGAAGCGGAAAACCAGCCCGCGCAGAAGCATCCTCCCTTCTTGCCCGGCTTACCCCCGCCTGAACATGGATGCCTCCCCCTGCAGAAACGCCCCTCATACTGCCCTGGCTCACCTGGGCTGCGCTTTTTTTATGCTTCTGCTGGCTCTCTGCGGCTCACTCGGGCTGCTTTCAACAGATTTCCACCTCTGGCTGATGACGCATCCCTACACCATGCCTATCGGCTTTCTGGTTGCGGTGGTAGCAGCCTATCTGCTGGAGAACAGTCTCTCCACTGCTACTATGCTCACGCTGCTGGCTATCAGCGCAGCCTGTGGTGGCTTCTCCCTGTGCGGCATCAATCCCGAAGCATGCCACAAGCTGAACTGGATTCTGGTCTCTGGCCCGTTGGGATATTTCCTCACCGCGGCCATCATCCTGCACCTGCAGCAGGAAAGCCTGTACCGCTGGCAGCTGTGCAGCATCTTCATCGCAGGGGCCGTGCTGCTGCCGCTTCTCACAGGCCTGATTCTGGGAGAACACTTCCCGATTATTTTTATGGGCTGCAACACAGGTATTCTCATTGCTGTATATGAGCTCTATATCCTCTTTAGCCGCAGCTACCACGAAATCACTTCCGAATCGCGCATTCGCAGCACAGTCATCGCCATGGTCATG
>JAEIGA010006640.1_pt1 | contig 17619 bp, 27 predicted proteins | sample 9270691 | NCBI WGS metagenome assembly JAEIGA01 (sample SAMN17057246, study PRJNA624740) | gut metagenome | biome: biome; isolation source: fecal sample | host: Bos grunniens | place: China: Xizang | collected 2019 | reverse complement strand
TCCATCCAGTCAAGAGTGGCCATCAGGAGGAATAAGACTGCTAAAATCGCCAACAATACTTTTGTCATTTTCTTATCTCCGCTTTAAGTTTCTTCATCGGAGTTATATCTTTGTACTCTTCATCGAAGCATAAGGACGTGTAAGCGTATGCCGGTCTTTGCTTTGTGTACTCACACGGAGAATGCAGCCGTCCGTGTTCATGATCCGACAAGAGCTTATCGAAAGCTGTATTGATTTCATGCTTTGAATTCTGTCTTACACTTCTCTTCCCCAAGATATCCTCCTTCCGCCCTGGGAAGAATCCCAGGGACTTTCACTGCTATGTCAATGGCTTTCACTGTGATAATATTCCTTGCCAAAAGGCCTTATTATTCAGGCTACTTGTCTAAGATGCTCCGTATCATGTCAATACAGCCCTTCCACATCCACACGATTATGGGAAGTATAAGCGGAGCTGTTAGCAATAAAACTATGATCGCGAGTATAATCTCAGCCATATAGCCTCCTTACTTTCTAAGTTCCTGAATATCCTCCAGGTTATTGAATCCGTCATTTATGGCCTCGACGAGTAGATGCTCGATATCATCATCGCTGTAGCCACTGTCTCGAAGAATCTTGATTGTAGAGGTCACTACTGCGACATACTCCTTCTGAAAGTGTTCTTCGTCCGTCTTGAGGTCCACAAGGACCTTCTGCATGTTTTCATTCCATATCGCCTTAATCATTTATGCTTCTCCTTGTCGTATGCTTCTGAAGCCTCGGCTGCTGCCTTGATGAGCTCACTTGAGCCATCCAGGAGAGCTGCATCTTCAGCTGATGGAATAAAGCCATAATTCCTGAGAGCTGTATCGAGAGTCATCCACTCCAGCTCATACTCTTCGTATGGCTTGCAATTATATTCGTCTACCGGATTATGCAGCCACGCATCTGAGAGCAGGAGAGCCACCTGTCTAGCCATTGGCCAGCTAAGGATGTCGGTCTTGGTTCCTTCATAGATGTCCTCAGCTTCTTCAGGAGAATCAGCCAGGGCGTCTATATCCATTCCTGTGAGTTCAATCCAATTATCAGCCATCTGCTCTATTGAGCCTTCAGGACCGATAACAAGAAAGGCTTGCCAAAGTGCTCTTCCTGCTATGTCTTCTTTACACTCCGGCTCCAGCTTCTTAAGAGCGATATCCTTAAGGACTCTGACTCTCGCTTCCTTGAATCTCTTCATGTCTTCCTTTAGAGCTTCTCTCGCCTCGATCATCTTGTCATAAGCCAGCTCCATCGGAGTCTTGACCTTAGGAGCTGCCTTCTCTTTCTTCTTGTTGGATCTCGGAGTCAGGATAGTTATCCTCTCATACATCTTCGAGTAGTAATACTCTCCATCGTCGCAGAGCTCGATATCTTCCAGGCTATAATCCTTGTAGGGAATCGTATAAACGCTATCGCAGTCCCAGCTGTGAATGTCCTTAGGAAGCTCCTTGACGCCGAGGCTCTTAAGGTGATTGATAATCACTGTGAAGCCTTCATTGACCTCTTCTTCTCTTGCGGCTTCCTTGGCCATGTATCTGAGATTCTGTGATGAGCTGGACTTCCTCAGGATCTCATTTCTCTTATCGATTGACTTGACCTTCTCCAGCTCTGCGAGGTCCAATATGCCAAGCTGGAAGCATGGATCTTCTGTCTTCTTCTTAAGCTCCTCTTTATCGAGCTTTGCGATGTTCAGCCTGTGATAGATTGTCGACCTTGCGAAGCCGGACTTCTTCTCGATATCCTCTACAGTCTGTCCGAGGTCCAGCATCATCTGAAAGCCTTGAGCCTGGTCATAGACTGTAAGATCTGAGCGCTGCATATTCTCTTCGAGCATAGTGAGAAGCTGCTCATCGTGACTCATACCCTCTACAATGCGACAAGGGATAGAATCGACTCCTGCTGCCTTGGCCGCAGCTAATCTCCTATGGCCTATGATGACCATGTACTTCGCCGGATTGTCTGTAGCTGCGCAGTCATTACCGTCCTTGTCCTTAGGGATGACTGTGAGATTCTGCAATATGCCATTCTTTCTGACGGATTCCGTCATCTCCGTAAGATCTCCAAGGTCCTTCCTCGGATTCTCAGGATGTGGGATTAGTAGTGATGTAGATAAGTTGGTTATTCCTCTCGATTTCATTGTTCCTCCATTCAGTGACTTTCTTTACATGTGACTTGTAGAAAAAGATATATCCTTGGCCAAAGACGAATATTGAATACATGTGCGGATTGAATCCCTGGGAGCTCATATCAAACTCCAGGACTCCGGTGTATTCTGTTTCATCGCAAAAGGTTATTTTTACGAGCTGATTTAAGAGGCCATCTAATCGCTCATCTCGTCTGTTCACCATGGGCGCCCTCCTTATCTTTCCAGGAAGGCTTTTATAGTCTCATACTCGTCTCTCTTTGCCGCTGCCTCCTTCTCAAGAGATTTAGCTTCAGCTCTGAGAGCTTCGAGCGTGATATTCAAGTGTCTTACTACTGGCTCCGGAATACTCGCCAATCTTTCTTTTGACTCTTGGCGAGTAGTTGGCGACTTCTCCTCGATCATGTCCTGGACTGCTGCTTCGAAGTCCTCATTGATGACTGCTGCCTTGCGCTCCCTATAGCCAACTTCACCTGGTACAGGATCAGCAGCTTCTATCTCTTTCTTTATAGGTCCTGTCGGTATATGCTCAGGAACATCACAGCCAGCGTCGATAAGAATATTCTTGATGACTGTCGCCTTTACTTCGTTACTCTTGGCCAGGGACTTAATCTCTCTGACCGGATCCATACCGTTAGTCTGTGACTCCTTGTACAATGCAATGATTGTCTCTTTGGTCATTAACATGGCTTCCCCTCCTCACCATTTGCTATAAAACAACTTCTCCTTGTCCCAGTTCTCATAATGTGCTTTCAGATATTCCTCAAAGATGATGAGCATGTCATCCCTCAGACACAGGTTGCCGTTGTCCATCATGTTATGGTGCCACAGACAGCCTAGCGCTAAGTTCTCAGGTATTCCCAATCCTCCCTGGGAGCGAGGGATGTAGTGCATGATCTGAAGAGTTCCGGTGCATGTTGTAAACTCATCCTCAGGAGGCAGCATGTAGCCGAGGCGACAAAAGACGCATCCTTTGTCCCTCTCATGGATGATCTGTCTTACCTTTGGACTTATATCACACGCCTTCGCTCTTTTACTCTTCATGAGAAACTGACCTCTTCATTGACGTTCTTACTTGACTTGATGACTACATAACCATCGCTGTTGAGTGCTATCTTGTGAGTCCATTCGCCTTCCTTGATGGAAGCCTCTTTAATCTCGTGACCTACCACGCTCTTGACTGCGCAGAAAAAGACCGGCTTCACATAAGGCTTATTCTCGAAGCGGCCATCAATCCACTCTTCGGCCTGTTCAATCATTCGTTCTCTTTCACGTTCTTTCTTTGCTCCGTCGCAGTCGCATTCGCTTGTAGCGATCTCGTCAGCCTGTTCCTGGGTGATGTCGCCGATAGTCTGAATGATTCTCGGCTGGCCACAATGCTTACATGTGCCGGTGCTTCTTGGTAGTTCGTTAGTGTCTTCTGTCTTCTTTGCCATACTATTCTCCTCTCATGTTTATATATCCGCCTCTGCATACGCCGTTTATCAGGCTTTCAGGATTCTCGCTCTTCTCGGAGTCAGTCTTTGTCTGCATCTGAGAGATTCTGAATTTACGAAGCAAGGTCTCGCACACGCCATTTATCAGCGTTTGCAATTCAGCGCTTTCTTCAAAGTCGCTCATATCAAGGCTTTCAATGAGTTCCTTAAATTTCCGAATCGTCTCATAAGAGCCTTTTAAGCGGTCTTCAGAAGATTCGCCCTTTGAATCGCCGAGCTGATTCTGCATCCAGGAGCTATAAGAGTGATGCTCTTTAGATACTCCAAGGAGAGTGTGCTTCTTAAGCAGCTGATAAAACTCCGACCACTTCTCTGCATCCTTAACAGGCTCTCCCTTGCAGTCCTTCCATCCACTTGAGGACCACGCTTCGAGCCAGCCATTTTGAAAGACGTTATAGAGATTTTCGTTTGAGATGTGCAGAATGATCTCGCAGGATCTTGTTGTCCGGCCAAGCGCCTGGATGAGTCCCTGGAGCTCTGCTATTCTTCCGGTGACAACCTCGGTCTCTTTCTTGTCCCATAAAGTCACAGGCGTCTTCTGAGTCTGCATCTCTATGAGCCATATATACGAGCCTTTGGCCTTTCGAATCCCCTTGATGTCCGTGTAGACATAGATATCAAGCTTATCCACTCTCTCCCTCCCCTCTCTTTAACATTTTCGTCCTGACCTCCGTGTAGTACAGATAGCTCATGCCGTTGAATCTGTTGACTCCCTTCTTGACGGAGTCCTTGTCTATGTAAAAGCCTTCAGTCGGTTTAATCTCATCCTGTCCTGTGAGGATCTTCCTCAAGGTCCAGTGATTGTATCTCTTTCTGACAGGCTCAGGGCGCTGTAGGTTCCTGGAGGATGATATGGAGTAGACCTTCTTTCTGTCCTCCGGTACCAGGAAGGAGATCTGTCCCTGAATCTCCTCGTCCGGTTCCTTGCAGATGTACTCCGCGAGGCCAGCGTAGCCGCCATACTCTTCGATTGTCTGATAATCAATCGAGCCGGCGTCATCCGTTGCCTTCTTCCATGCGTCCCTCATCAGAAGGTCACAGTCCGGAATGCGATTCACGACTACATGACAGTGAAGTCCTCCTCGCTTTCCGATCTCCAGCTTGTATATGAACATCAGAGAAGCTCCTCTCTTCTTGTAGGATCTTCGCAGATGATTGAAAAAGTTCCTGATGTCGGCCTTGACCTTGTCAATCTCCTTCCTGGTCCCTGCTTTATACTTCAGACATATCCACAGGTCTCCTGGGTAGAAGTTCAGCTGCATCAGTCGTCTATAATACTTCACCTTATTCCAGTGATTATTCTTCTTGATCTCTAAGGGAGTCGGCTTAGATCTTTCTGCTCTCTTCTCTCCCTTTGCTCCATAGTTTCCTCGGAAGTATATCTCATGCTCGATATAATTGGCTGAGATATAATCGTTCTCTATGTATGCCATTCCCCTCAACAATCCCCTCTAAAGTTAATAGGTAATAAAGCTTTTAAAACAGCTCCGTTGAGCCATTTCAAATTGACTTTAAATCCGGCGAAGGGTATAATAATCACATGGATTTAATTAAATCCCCCTTAACACCGAATTGAGCTGCTCCCAACAGCTCTTTTTATTTGCCCTGAATGCCCTGGCCTGTTATAAAGCCATTGGCTTCCAGCTCAAGTAATATCTCATAGCCTATCTTCTCGGCTCTCGAATGATACTTCTTGTCTACAGCAGTAAGCTTTCCATACTCATCGATATACTTATCCAGGATGATCTGCATCATCATGACCTTCTCTTGATCTGTAGTCTGTAATTCTCGCATCCCCTTTTTAGTCACCTTTCTTCGTATAGAATCTGTGATCTCGATACTCGAAGGCTGGCGAGAAATACTTATCGAGTTCTTCAGAAGTCTTAACTTCGAATCCGATAATCTCCTTAGCCACATCTCCGCTCTCAATCCTAGCGAGAGCTTCATGGCATGGCTCAGATATGACAGCCTTGTCAAAGTTGCCATCAAGGACAGATGTAAATTGATAATCTTGAAAGATAACTTCTCTGATTGAATCAGGGAAGTCCGGACTGGCCACTCTATTGAGGACCACTGACATGACGAGCCACATTCCCTCCTCGCCCTGGTTTCCTGCTTCCGCCTGAGCGATTCGAAGTAGAAGCTGAGCCTCGTCATAAGAGACTTCGATTACCGGCCCTGCTGCCGGTGCATCTTTCTGACATTCCCCTTCTTGGATTTCCTGGACTGGTCCAGTGACGCCCATATCCTTTCCTTGTTCTTCTTGGTTGATATAGGTAGTCTTTTCTTCATGTGGTATCTCCTCCCAAATACTACTTGCAGGATCTTCTGCTCCTGCTGCATGAATGAGTCCGGCCAAGAGCAGCATCAGGACTCCTGCGACAATAAGTGCAGTTTTAATATGTCTTCTCATCTCTCCCCCTCTGATTCAATTAGCACACCGATTACGTCTATACTTCTCCAGCTCGTCTGTGTCGAAGAGAATAGGACTGTTTACAGAGTTATTCATCTTCCATGCACATTTCTGTCCTGGAGTGTTGTAGATCTGTCGGAGATACTTCTCCGGCCATCCAATAGCTACAAGCTCTTTGGCCCTCATTACCTTAGCTGGATAATTCATAATGAGCTCCTCTCTTTCTCTTTATTGCTCAATAGATAGCTCGCAAGCTTCTCAGCATCAAAGATGAATCTCCCACAATCCCTCTTTGTGCAGTCTACTTCCGTGTCTAACATCCCTCTGCATATCGAATGAATACAGTGAGGATGGCCACATACATAGCACTTGCATTCTCCGCAGTTCCTCATGGCTTCACCTACAAATTTAATTTGTTTTTGGCGCCACAAAAAGAAGATTCTGATAAGGAATCTTGTAAAGCTGGCTAAGCTTCTCGGCCTGTTCTACCTTAGGCTGAGTCGCGTACTTCTCCCAGTTTACGAGAGTGTTCTTGGTAACATGAAGGACTTTACAAGCCTCTTCCTGCGTCAGGCCAGCGTTCACTCTTGCAGCGGCCAAGGTAATTCTTAATTGATTTTCCATACGTTTTTGTCCTCTCAAAAAATAACTATAAGAGAATGATAAAACAAATTAAATTTGATTTCAATACCAAAATCAAAATACTTTTGTTTTCGTGTTGTTAAATAACAAATAATATTGTATTATGAAGCCATGGAGGGCTTGTGTATGACTGATGATGAACGAAAGAAAATCTTTTCCCAAAATCTTAATCGCATTTTGAATGAATCCTCAAAGTCTCAGGTCGAAGTCGCTAAGGCTATAGGAGTCTCTCAGCAGACTTTCAATACCTGGTGCAGAGGAATAGCTATCCCAAGGATGGGAAAGATCCAGCTTCTCGCAGATTACTTCTGTGTAGATATGGGCGTTCTTATAGAATCAGCTCCGGAAAGATCTCCTCGTGATGCTCAATTAGCTCGTCTGTTGGCTTACTGGGCGCTGTTATCAGCAGAGAAGAAGGATGCTCTCGTAGATTATGCTGAGTATTTAAATAACAAACATAAGAAAGGAGAATAGCTTATGAAAAAGATATTATCTCTCGTTGTCATATTCTTAGTCTTTGGGATCATCATCAAGAACCTTCCTGTCGCGCTTATCCTTTGCGCGGCCACTATTGCCGGAGCTCTTATCTATCACAAGAAGAAAGAGAAGGAAGAAGCCGAGCGAAAGTATTACGAGAAGAAGGCCGAGGAAGAAGCTAAGAGAAAGGAAGAGGAAGAGAATGAGCGAAAGCGTAAGGAAGCCCAGGAAGCTGCTGCCAGGAAAAAGAAAGAAGCCGGTGAGAGATTCGATAAGCTTCTCTCATCTATTCCAGCTCATGAGGTTGTCGTGGATTCTGAAGCTACAAGGAAGCCGATGAAGGATTGTCATAAGTCTGCTCCGGATATGAGTAATATCACAAAGACATCTAATCTCAATAAGATCTGTGACTTCGTGGCCATAGATACAGAGACCACCGGACTACATTGTTCTAATAATCAGATTGTAGAATTGACAGCTATAAGATTCAGAGAATGGGAGCCTGTTGAGATATTCACCACCTTGGTGAATCCAGGGAAGCCGATTCCTGAAGAAGCTACTCAGATTCATGGAATAACAGACGAGATGGTCGAGGATGCTCCTAAGATCGGAGAGGTCATCAAGGACTTCGACTCATTCATAGGAGCTGATATCTTAGTGGGACATAATCTTCCCTTTGACCTTAACTTCTTAGATTTTGCAGGATCCGAGTATTTCAATACCAAAAGAAAGTATTATGATACTCTGACCTTGGCCAAGCTCCTGGAGCTCTATGTCAGCAACAATAAGCTCACTACTCTCTGCGACTACTTCAATATCAGAGATAACTCCTCAGCTCATAGATCTGCTTCGGATGCTCTCGCAGCCGGAATACTTTTTAAGAAGCTCGTGGATCTCAAAACAAAATAGCAAAAACTAAAACGAAAAACTAAAAAGTAAAATCAAAAACTCAAAAGTGAAAATGAAGTGAAAAAACATGGCAAAAACATGGCAATGACATTTTAGAGGATTTATGTTATGGCGAAAGCTAAGTATAAATACAGTGAATCAATAAAAGGATGGTACACTCTCGTGTGGGATGGTACCTACACAAAGACCGGAGAGAAGCATAGGAAGAAGATAATCTCAAAGAAGTCATCAGCTGACCTGGAGAAGAAAGTCTCGGAGTTTAAGGCTCAGGTCGAATCCGGCGGAGCTCTTAACTTCTCAGCTATGACCTTCCCTCAATATGCTCAGCGATGGCTGGAGACGAATAAAGCTGTCTCAGAGCTTAATACTCAGAGGATGTATAGAACGACTTTGAAATACTTTGATTGTCTCTATGATGTAGGAATCTCAGATATAAGACATTCACACTTTCAGATGGTCATCAATAACAATATGGACCATCCGAAGACATGCAAGAATATAGCGACTACATTCAGACAGATTATAAGGAGTGCTGTAAGAGATCATCTGCTGCCTCGGACAGCTCTTGAGGATATCACGACAGACATTAGTCTTCCGAAGTACATTAAGCCTCAGAGACGTCCACTGACTCAGACTGAGAAGGAAGCCTTCTTCAACGCGAAGCTTCCTCCGATGAAGGATGCTTTTGTCTCGCTCTTATATGGATGTGGCCTTCGCAGACAGGAAGCTCTCGCGCTCACAAGATTCGACTTTAACTTCTCAAAGAATGAAGTCAGCATCAATAAGGTTATTGTCTTCGATGGGAATAATCCAGTCCTTAAGCCTTATCCTAAATCAGAGCGAGGCGTCAGGACTATTCCGATTCCGGAGAAGCTGCTGCCGAGGATCAAGCCTTATGTAGAATCCTGTGAGACTTCTTATCTCTTCCATGGGAATAATTCAGAGATGATGACAGAGACAGCCTTCCGGAGAATGTGGGATTCAATCATCACGGCTATGAACATAGCAGCTGGATATAATCCTCAGGCCAAGAAGTTCAAGGGCGAGAAGCCTATCCAGGGACTCACGCCTCATATCTTCAGACATAACTACTGCACTGAGCTGTGTTATAAGGTTCCTCAGATATCTACGAAGAAGATCGCTCAGCTCCTTGGTGATACAGAGAAGATGGTCCTGGATGTCTACAGTCATATTGTAGAGGAAAAAGAGAACGTCAAGGAGACTTTGGAGGAAGCTTTAAGTATATGACCTTCTGTCTTTTTCAGGTTACATTTTGGTTACATTAAGGTCAAAATGGACAGCAAAGTTACATGAAAGTTACATTTACTTTGGCATACTTTGGCATACTTTGGAGCACAATAAAAAATAGCGGAGAGCCCTTATTTACTAGGCTTTCCGCTATTTTTCTATGAGTGTGCGTGACAGGATTCGAACCCACGACCTTCTGGTCCGTAGCCAGCAGGTCATTGTCCTATTCATGCGCTTCTTCAGCTCTGTCGGTTACATTTTGGTTACATTATAGTTTTATTTTAAAACCAAAATATTATAACTTTGGTTCTAAAAATTTTGGCTTTTAAGTTAAATTCATTTTAGTTACTGCCTTCCTGGAGCGTCTAAGTAAAATGAATTACACTTTTTTGGTTTTAGAAGTTTAATTCATCCCAATCATATCCCAAGTCGTCCCAATTATATCCCAAGTCGTACAAAATGTCGGAATAAGTCGGAATAAAAAAGAGCCAAGGACATAGTCTCATGTCCCTGGCTCGATCTTAACTCTTCAATGATTCTATTGTTTTCTTTCCTACTATACCATCCTGGACGAGTCCATGATCTTTCTGGTACAGAAGGACCGCAAGCTTAGTCTGCTGTCCGAATACTCCATCAATCTTCAGATTGGCTCCGTGACGATTCAGTTCCCACTGAAGCCACTTGACCGAGGAGCTTCTCGCTCCCATCTTCATGAGAGTGCTCAGAAGTGTATAAGGATTTTCAGCAGGAGCTTCTCCGGAGTCGTACTTTGTGAGATTATACTTCTTTATCAGACTGATAACAGAGTTCACTTCCGTGGAGCTTGTCATATATCCGCAAGCCTTGATCTGCTTCATCTGAGTCTCATAATCTGCATCGGCTTTAACTCTCGCGTAGAGGCTCGTGTTCAGGAGCTCGTAGAAATTTAATACACATTGCTGCATCCCTTCAGGAAAAGATCTGAAAGCGCTACGGATGACCGTGTGCTGGCCAATCGTGTACTCCTCTTTGGTCTTACTTACAAAGAATGCTCCGCTCCAATATTTTGTAGCAGTCTTTCCGGATCCTACCTTATGGCCTAGAAAGGCGTTGTGCTTTCTCATGATCTGCGAAGTCCCATACGCGGACTCGATGCAAGCCATTCCTATGCACACTGAAGGCTTCACCTTTCCCAGCGTCTTGTAGGCATACTGAGCGCAGGGAGCGATTTCTTCTATGAAGTTTGCTATAGTCGTAGCGTTGGCCATAACATCACCTCCGAAGCTGATTGATTGTCTGAATCACTTTATCATAGCCGACGGTTGAGCCGATGAAGAGACATACTCCCATGAGGACAGCGCTTATGACATTCTGTGCAGTAAAAGGAATATTAAGAAAAGTATAAGCAGATAGTGTCCCAACAGTGCCAACAAGAAAAGCATCGACAAGAGCCAAAACATTGCTCGATACAGCAGGGAAAGCCTTTTTAGTTGCCTGAGTAACAAGGCTAGAAATAGCACTTCCAACAGTAAAAAGATAAATAAATAGCTCAATGGTCATGATTCATCCTTTCCCAGGCGGATATCTCTGAAGATCTCTATCGCGCCTGATATGAATAACTCGACAGCTCCGCCTCCTAGTCCGTACTGGATGAGAGTGTCCGGTACGCTGTCTTTAATCCAAAAGGTTATCCAGGCGACAGAAACAAAGACGATCCAATAGATACAGACACCTCTTACAATCCTGTCAATCTTCTTAGGCTTCTTCTTGTTATCTCGTTGGAGTCTCTCTATTCCTGTTTCCTTCTTCATATAGCCTCCTTAACGTGAAGATAGTTCTCTCAGCCTCTTCCTAGCCTCGATAATCTCTTCGCTTCCTTCCTTGTATTCCATCCTGTCACAGAATGAAACTTCAAAATCTACGATGATAGACATGCAGCCCTGCAATGACTCAAGAGCTTTTCTTATCTCTTTAAAATCATCGTTTCCTCTCTGAAGAGACCTTTCATGTTCTTCTATTTTCACTCTTAAATCATTGATCTCTTTCTGCATCTCCTTGATGGGAGCGTCTGCATTTCTTTTCAGCGTTGCTGCCTTATCAATGATATTAAGGATGGTTAATACAAGGCCTATGGCCGCCAAGATAAAAGATGCTATTTGTCCTGCTGTGAACATATCCCCTCCCTCAAAGAAATATTCTTAACGCTTTCTTTTAATGCAGCTACATGGTTAATCTTCTCAGTTTCTTTAGTGCCATCCAGTTCTTTCACAGAAATATGTTGTAACAGCAAAAGGAACAGGTCGTCGATGATGTCGGCCTGTTCCTTTATAATCATATTCTGCTTCTCAACGAGCTCAGCTAAGCTCACTCTCGTCCCATCCATATACTCCAGGCTCCCAAACATTTGAATCAACAGATGATGTCCAGTGCTTACTGTTGTGAGATACCTTATCGCCCTTGTTATAAGCATCGTGAGCTCCGGCTGGCTGCTTCCACTCAGGCCATTCTTCAGAAGGATCAGACATCTCTACCCACAGAGACACAGCTACATCAGGAGCCCAGTCAGACTGTGATGTGTGATTCTGAATACATCTGTAAAAGCTGTCCTTATAAGATACTTTCTCGCCTGCAAAATAGCTATATCCGTTAGGATCCCATTCAGGGAAGACAGCCTTGACAGCTTCATCCACCTTCTTATCCAGGGAGTTTATATCTTTGGTAAGCTCTTCGACATCCTTAGGAATAACTCCCTCGTAAAGCTCAAACACTCCGTTATTATAGACGTACTTCCCAGGCTCATAGTCCTCAGGAATGACATTGCAAGGAATGACGTCAAGGACGTTGTAAAAATCTTCAGTGAGAGACGCGGCCACGAGAGGCCTTACTGTGACTTCTGAGCTGAGCACGCCAAGAGCTTTCTCTTTATCTCCCACGATGACTTTCTTTCCGGTAGTCTCATTCTTTCCCACGAAGACACAGTCTTCAGTAACGTCGATGACTACCTGTAAAAGGTTGACATGAATATACATCGCTCTCCTCCTTCTCTATGAATAACTCATTGTAGAGATTATCCATCTGTGTAATTGTCTTGTATTCGTTCTTAAATTTCTTCGAGTAGTGCTTTGATGTTGCCGGAGTGTGCTTAAGATATCCTCTCCAAGAGGAATACTGCTGTCTGATGATTGAGTAGGACATCTCGCCCTCATCCATCTTTTTTCTGAATTTCTTAAGTTTCCGGCGCTCGTAGGTGATATTTCTCCTACAGTGTCTTGTTATCACTCGGCCTGAGTCGGTTAAAATGTATCTTTTCTTCAGGAATGTGAATCCCTTTGAGAGCTTCGTGATATATGTTTTTCTTTCAGAAAGTGTTATCCCCAGCTTCCTGGTCACGACTCTGATGTCTTCAAGGATCCTATGAGCCTCTTCCTTTGTCTCAGTAAAGAGATAGAAGTCATCATTGTATCTGTGATAAGTCTTCACTCTGAGGATCGTCTTGATATAGTGGTCCAGCTCGTTAGGGACTGATATCGCATAGATCTGATTAAGCTCACTTCCGAGGCCAAGTCCTTTCTCTCCATAGTGGCTGATTGATTTCCTGGTGTACTCGACGAATCTTTTATCATCAAAGTGCTTATCGATTATCCCTAGAAGGACATCATGGTCGATATTATCAAAGAAAGATGTGAAGTCTCCCACTATGACATAGCCACTGTTTCCGTGGAAGCGGTACCAGCTTCGAAGATGTTTAAGTATTCGCCTCCTGGCGTAGTCAGTTCCTCTTCCCTTAAGACTTGCGCTATTGTCATAGATGAGAGAGTTCTTGAGCATTGGTACAAAAGAATTGATGGCCAAGCTCTTCTCGATACATCTTTCTGATATGTGGATGCTCCGGATCTTCCTCTTCTTTCCTCTTTCGTATATCTCAAACTGAAAGAAGCCTTTGAAGGTGTCTCTTCCTTCCAGGAGCATCTTGTGATACTTCAGGCTGTTTTTCCAAAGATTAAAGCCGTATCTCTGTACAGAAGCTTTCCAGCCTACATTGGTCCTGCATATCTTATAGGCTTTCATCAGCTCGGTAATAGATATGTCTTTGTCATAATCTCCGTACAGTCTATTCAGTTCTCGCTTCCTTGCGAGTCTTCTCTTCTTTCTCCTCTGATACCTCAACTCATGTCTTTCTTTTGAGTTCATCCTGCACAGCTTCCTTTCCTGGCGACTAGCTGCATAGCTCACAGACATGAAACAGGGTGCCAATCCTGCCATGCAAGAAGCGTCCGTCTGTGAGGCGTCATGATGTATTCTTTACCTTATCAGGAAGGTCATAGGCTCCTTCATTACTTTCTTATCAGTGATTTCACTCTTAAGAGCTACTCTGTCTTTATACGATAATGAATCAGGGGAGCACGCCATTAGAGTTGCTGGCGTTGTTGTTGTTCGGAGCGCCGGAGGTGTTGACATTGCAGAAGTTCGTGGTGTTGCTGATATTCGGCGAAGCCAACCAAACATTCACGGCGGTAATAGCCTATAACCTTATGAATTGAGCCGGACTCTGTCTGACTCTATCCAATTCTTTATTAACTTTTCTTCTTTCACGAGATCCTCGCCGAGCTCTTTCAGGCTCGCTTCCGGAATAGTGAATCCCAGCTCTTCAGCTAGGATAAACTTCCGAAGGATATACTCAATTCTTACGAGAGCTTCCTTCTGATACATCAGCCTTCTTTTGGAAGTGACTTCAGTGAGCTCTAACTTGTTGGCTGCTTCTATGTAGTCGGCCAGCTTGTGAGCATCCTGAATGATATCCATCGTGAGAATGAATCTATATCTCTTCGGAAAGTATTTCTCATTCATGCAGAGCTTTATGATTTTAATCTCCAGCTTCCTGGCTTCATCTCTTACTGCAAAAGGCGACTCACTTCTGAATCTTTTTAGTACGCTCATGCTTCTCCTTATGTGGCGCCAGGGATGGCGCCACGATTAAAAGCCGATTCCTCCATCGCTTACGCTGATGGAGCGATTCTGAAGCAGGGGAGCACGCCATAAGAGTTGCTGGCGTTGCTGTAGTTCGGAGCGCCGGAGGCGTAGACAAGGCAGAAGATCGTGGCGGTGCTGATATTCGGCGAAGCCAACCAAACATTCACGGCGGCGCCGTTGGCTCCCTGAGTTCTCACTCTTGAGGAGTTGTCTGTAAATATCGGATAGTTAATATTCACAGCATTCTCAGCGCTTCCTGAGTATGTGATTGATCCGAAGACTTCCTTCTCTGTAGGAATCCATACCTTATCGTTAGAGATTGTGATTGTGTTGACCTTGTTTCCGGATGTAGCCTTAACAGGCTTCTCGCTGATGACAGCCTGGAGATCTGCCGGAAGCATGTCGAACAGAGTATTGTTGAGATAGTCTCTCAAGTCTGAGGCATTCCAGCCGCCTACGTTAGTGTCACTGTTATGCTGCTTTCTTGTTGTGGCTAAGCAATAAGTAGGAATGAAGTCTACTTCGCCCAGGCCATAAGTGTTGACGTTGGCCTCGAATACAAGTGTCTCATTATTTGAGAGCTGCACTGTAAACTGGTCTCCGTTGGAGATATACTGAGAAGCTTTGCCGGCGTTGATGATTCTCTTGATTCCGGCCCAGTTGTCTGTAGTATATCCAAGGTCGAGATAGTGAGATTCTCCGCATCCCATATCAAAGTCTTCGCTCACTCCGTTGAGCGTAGCTCTGTAGTGGCAGAAAGCAGGAAGGAATATCTCAGCATATCCTGAGCTTCCTATAGTTCCTGTGATTGTGGCGTTTGTTACCAGGTTAGTTACTGTGACTGTATCGCCTATCATATCTGTATCTTCAGTGTAGACGATCAGTTTTCCATACATCTGACTCATACTTTCCTCCTTATTCCGCTGTTACTGTCTCTAAGATGTCTCCATTATTGGAGTCAACGCTCGTCACTTTTGTGGCCAACAGTGTGCCTCCTGGAGAGTAAAGCTCATCCTTGCAGATTGCCGTTGATGGGAATGAAGTAACGACATATTCTCCAGTCTGATATGTTGTCCTTATGGAGCCATCAGTGTTGAAGTGTACTCTCTTTCCTACGAAGTCGAGAGCAAAGTCAGCGGCTCCGGTAACAAGAGGATAAGTTACAACAAGATCGCTCAGCGTTGTAGTTCCGACTGTGAATGTACACAGCTGGATATCATACTCGCCATTGGTGAAGTTCGCGTCTTCGTCATGTGTGAGAGGAGTCAAGGATGCTCCAGTCTCTACTACAATGTCGATAGGTGTAGCACTTGAAAGGTCAAAGTGTACATAGATCTGTCCGAGCTTAGTTCCGGATTCTGTGAGCTGGACAGTCTCGTCATGCTCATAAATCTCAAACAGCGCTCCCTTTACGATTCCATAGCCGGCGCCGATGTGAATCGTGTTTCCTCCTGAGTATGTAATCTCACAGCCTTTGACAATTCCGCTCGTGTGCGAGACGTCGTACATGATACGGTCATCCTTAGCCGTGACATTCATCTCATCATATTGTTTGATGCTGATATAGTCGCTCATTTAAGCCCTCCCTTTTAAAGTTTTTGTTAGCTCCAGCCTTATAGTTCCGAAGATAAGCGTCACAGTCGTGTCTATTTCCCTTCCGGAAAGAATTGAAGTGTAGCTCACGCCTTCGCTGATGATGTTCACGATCTGACCGACCTTAAGCTGCATCGGCTTAATCATGTCATCGTCTTCTGCTACCTCCAGCTCTATGAGGTTGTCGTATTTATTCTTGGAAAAAGTCTGATAAGCTTTGTCATGAGCTTTTTCAAGGAAGATTGAAAGCGCTGTGACTTCTCCATAGGTCTCGGCTGCTGCCGTGTCAGCCCAGGCTTCTATAGCTGCCTCAAACTCATCCTCATCTGTCCATGTCTCCTGACCTACTACAATGTTGTCGGAGTCATAGATAAGATTGTCAGAGCTGTTATAGGTCCATCCGAAGCTCATGAAGTAATTGATGTCAGTCATGTTGTACTGAGCCTCTTCAATATCTTCTTCAGTTCGCTCCGCCGGATCCATACTGTTGTAAGACTTTATCTTTGAGTATTCACTCTTGAGCTCTGATACTTTCTTGGAGATACATTTCTCATTGTTATCAGCTGATACCTTAAGATTCTTGTAATTGACAGGCGTTACTCTGTCTGAGTCCGTGGTATCGAAAGAGTCATCAGAATGTAGATAGTAGACGATGCTCCTTTCATAGTCCTGAGAGTTCCATATATTCACCTTATTAATTCTCTTCTTGGCCTTCCGGATGGTGATATTGTCATCGATGATGTTCGGAAGCTCCGGCTCGATGGTTATCGGATCAGCCAGGTTCTTGGTGATATATACATTGATGAGCTTATTGTTGAAGTCGAAGGTCCAATCGAGGACGATTCCGTACTGCGTGAAACCTGGGATGATAAGGTCATCCAGGATGTTCACGAAGGCCACCAGCCTCTCAGGAGGCTCTTCGTCCTCATCCGGCTCGTTCTCTATCTTGTAATCAAAAGACCAGTCATTCGTGGATGTGACAGCTGTAATCTGCATAGGGAGCCTTTGACTCGTGTCGGAGTTTGTGACATAGAGTTCATCCATGAGAGTTTTCATGTACTGCTCCATGGTTCCCTGGATCTGTCCGACATCAATCAGGAGCTCCTTATCGAAGAGACTCTCAACAGAAGAGTAAGTCACTTCCGTGGTACCGTCATCCTTGACCTTAACGTCTGTGATTATTCCTGCGTAGTCCTCATCGTCTCTGTAGAGTCTGATGATAGAATTAACAGCTATCCTCGCATCTGTAGTGATTACTACCTTGGCCTTCTCAGGATCAAGGTAGTCCTCTTTGTACTTGGTCTTATCAGCTGACGTATTGAAGAGAAAGTTGAAGTTTTCGTCGAAGATCTCAATGTTAAACTGTTTCATATTCGAGATGTGCCTCCACTGCAAGCTCTAAGGCGTTGGTGCCATCATGACCGATAGAGAATCTATTAGTCCCTTTCTCCAGGAAGAAGAATCTCTCTGTCGAAAAGTCTGACAGCTGATATAAGTCTGCTATGAGATTGTTTGAAGCGTCATACTTCTTGATGCTGTACGGAGTCTTAGTCGTGTCGATGACTATTCTCTGTCCGGATGTGACAGAGACATTGACTGAGCCTTCATGCTTCAGGACTCCGTTCACATAATGTCTCCACACAGGATTTTCACAGTTTCCTATGATGGTAATCTTGCAAGGACTCTCGAGCACTGTATCGGATTCGATAGTCACATTGTTGGCGATATCT
>JAEIGA010006639.1_pt1 | contig 17619 bp, 13 predicted proteins | sample 9270691 | NCBI WGS metagenome assembly JAEIGA01 (sample SAMN17057246, study PRJNA624740) | gut metagenome | biome: biome; isolation source: fecal sample | host: Bos grunniens | place: China: Xizang | collected 2019 | reverse complement strand
GACAACGTCTTGACGGCCCATTTTTGTCGACGCTGGCTAGGGCGGAACCACTGGCAGAGGCAGCTGGATTTGAACCAGCGATTATGGGGACCAAAATCCCATGCCTTTCCGCTTGGCTATGCCTCCGTATCGAGCCGTGAAGAAAACACGGCTCAAATACATTGTGCCGCTTCGGCGGCACGGATCTGCGCTGCTCGTTCCTTGATGATCTTCCGCAGCTCCGGATTCCGCATCACGCTTCTTACAAAGTCGTAGGTGCTCCTGCCGATCTCATAACGCTGAGACTCACTCATAGCCTCTAGTGCCAGCTCCCCGCCACCGGAGAGCTGTGCCCTTGCCTTGTCATAAACATTCGCCATATCTCTCACCTCACAGATAACTCGATGCCCAGGATTTCCTTGATAGCATCGATGACTTCAGCGGGGCTACGCTGACCAGTCAAGATCTTGTACATATAACCGCTGTCCATGAACTTGCCGGTTCGCCGCGTTACCTCTTCCTCCAGCCATTTCTGCTCTTTGCCTTTACGAAGGAGCTTGTCCTTAACGCACAAACCAAACTCCGTAAACTTGCACATTTCCACGAAAGTACCTCCTTACGTATTCTTTTTATTGACAAGTACGTTTCGCAGTACTATAATGAAAGTACCACCAATCAATTTTAGTACGTGCTCACGTTCTTTATGCCCATATAATACTCCGTGTTCACGTACTTGTCAACGGGTAAATTACGCGCTCACGTACTTTATCTGTTTTCAACAAAAACAGGAGGGCTTTTATGGGTACTTTGTACGAACGTCTTGATTTGCTCTGCAAGGAACGTGGCATCAAAGGAGCACGTATGTGCACGGATCTTGGTATAAGCAAAAGTCTGATGACAGATCTGAAAAGCGGAAGAAAGAAAACCGTTTCTGCACCTACCGCACAAAAGATTGCATCCTATTTCGGTGTATCCGTTGGTTATCTTCTCGGCGAAGAAGAGCAAAAAGAAAAGCCCACCCAAAAGGGTGAGCGTGATGGTTCTGAAATTATGTTTGCTCTCTCCCGTGGTGGCGAGCAAGAGATCACGGATGAGATGTTCGATGAGGTAAAGCGATTTGCCGCCTATATCGCCCAGCGGGAACAAAATAAATGATGATTTTCCTATATTGAGGTATTATATATGGCATTGGATTTAAGCCCCGAACGATTTGGTAGCAAAGCCCTTGGGGATGAAGCATATTACAGTATCATGGAAGAAGCCGAACGCATAGCACAACGGAAAGAAGATGCGAAGGCAATTGCCAAGGAAGTTGCGAAAGAGGTTATCAAAGAACTGGATAAAAGAGAGGCTGAAAAGCAATCTGCTGAAACAGTACCGGAAACCATTCCTGTGGAAACTGTTGAGGTTATTGTAGTACAAGAACCAGAACCGGATTTTACAATTCCTGTAGTATCTTCTGCCTGTGGTTTTCTTGTTGGAACACTTGTTGCATCATTGTTCTTCTTTGCCAAGATAAAACAAATCAAAAAAGAACACGAAACATGGTAACGCATAAATAAAAAAGCCGCCCCGGTGCTACCAACACCAGAGCGGCAATACACGACCACCCAAACCACCGAGGGATTATTGTACCTTAGAAATAATTAAGGTGATATTTATGAAACACAACACGGATACCCGCAGCGCCGTGATTTACGCCAGGTATTCCAGCCACTCTCAGCGTGACGTATCCATCGATCAGCAGCTCAAAGCATGCCGGAGATTCGCAGAACGGCAGGACATCGAGATCCTGGATGTCTATGAAGATCGTGCCACCACCGGCACCAATGACCGCCGCCCCGGCTTCCAGCAGATGATGAAGGATGCCGCCAAAGGAAAGTGGGAGTATGTCATTGTCTATACCCTGGATCGATTCTCGCGAAACCGATATGATAGCGCAGTCAACAAGAGGACGCTGAAAACCTACGGCATCAAAGTCCTCTCCGCCATGGAGAATATCTCCGATGATCCCACCGGCGTTCTCATGGAATCTCTTCTGGAAGGTCTGGCTGAGTATTACTCCGCAGAACTTTCCCGGAAGATCCGCCGTGGCATGGATGACAATGCATCCAAATGCCTCTGTAACGGCCACATTCCCTACGGATACCGCCGTGGAGAGGACGGTCGCTTTGCCATCGATGAGATGGAGGCTGCCGTTGTCCAGGAGATCTACAACAAAGTCCGTGACGGCAGCCGCCTCTGCGACATCATCCACGACCTCAACAGCAGAGGTTTGGTCACCAAAAGAAAGCAGCCCTGGACACGATCCAGCTTCAACAAGCTTCTGAGTAACGAACGATATACCGGTGTCTACATCTACGGAGACATCCGGGTCCCCGGCGGTATGCCGCAGATCATCGATCAGTCCCTCTTCGATGCCGTCCAGCAGATCATGCACACCAAGTCCAACCCCAGAAAAAATACAGCCCTCTCTGCGGATCAGAAAGCTTCTGCACCCCAGAGAAGACGGCAGGAAAACGGAATCTATTATCTAACAGGAAAACTGTTCTGCGGACATTGCCACAGCCCCATGATCGGAATATCCGGTCGCAGTAAGAACGGTCCTCTCTATTTTTACTACACCTGCAAAGGCAAACGCACCGATAAGACCTGCGACAAAAAGAATGTCAGCCGGGATTTCATAGAGAAATATATCGCCACAACTTTGAAAGAAGTTATGTTAACTGACCAAGCAATCCAGATCCTGGCTGATGCGGCCGTAGCCTACCAAGAAAAGAAAGCCCCCAGCGCAGAGCTGGAGACTCTCAAAGCCAGATTGGCTGATGTTAAGAAATCCACAAAGAACATCATCTCCGCCATAGAGGCAGGCATCTTCTCCGCCGCCACCCAATCCCGCCTGGCTGAGCTGGAAGCAGAAGAAAAGCAGATCTCAATCCAATTGTCCTGCCTCGCCGAAGACATGAAGGACAAGCTCACCAGAGAAGAGATCATCGCCACCCTCCAGCTCTTCCAGTCTGGTGATATCAGCGACCAATCCTTCCGTGAAGCTCTCATCGACACCTTCCTGGTAGCAGCCTACGTCTACGATGACTCCGTAAAGATCGTATTCAACCTCGGCGGCACCAAAGAAAGTACCACTTTACCCTTCAACATAGAAGACGTAGAGCTTTCGGACACTAGTATAACAGACTCTCAGCTCCACCAAACGTTCTTATACGAACACTTTGGGGTACCGATCATAATGATTGGAGAATTGTTTGTGTTCAATAAGAGATTTAAGGACATCCATTAAGGATGTCCTTTTTTCTTATTCTTTGACTTCGGGCAAGCCGGCTACACTGGTCAGCAGGCTCAGTACACCAGCCAAAGCGGATGCGCTGGCACAGGCAACCCAGTTCACATCGCCAAGAACTGCAGCAGTACCAATGGTGGCTGCTGCTGTCTGAGCCACGGTCTTTACTGCACGCACGGCGGCTGCCTTTGCCCACTTGATCATGTATTCCTTGGTCATGATATGTTCCTCCTTAAACAACATCCCAGTTTTTCATTTCGTCATGGATCTTATCAACAAATGAGTTTCCTTTCAGTGCCTTGTATGCTTCAAAGCACTGATCCATATTTTTGAATTCGTATTCCTTCAGCCGCTGATCATCGTGGTGTCGGTAATATATTCGGGTGATTTCACTACGGAGAATGCTACGCAGACCGTCCCGAATCGCACCAAATCCGAACAACCATTCCCGGATTGGTCTGATGACCAAGGCCAAAAAAGTAGCTATGGCGCAAATGTCCTTTGCCCACTGCACAATTTCTGCCCACTCCATCGGACTCACCTCCCCTACTCTACATCCACATGAACCCAGACGCCGTCAATGATATAGGCATAACGGGTTCTGGAGTCGGATTGTGCAAGGGACAGCAGCTGTGCACCGGACATGCCCTCAATGGAAAAGTCCAGTGCTTTGCCTTTGCAGTGATCGCTGTTTGCAACACCTCCCTGGATAGAATTCCAGGTGGTGCACCGCAGGCCACTGGAGGGAATGCCTGGTCGTCCGGCTTTGTGTCTGATATCGTCCACCAGTTCCACAAGTGTCTGGTTCGGTTCTGCCGGGAATCCATTGCAGTATTTGCCACCACAACGGCAGCGGAATTCTTCTCTTGTCCAGTACCGGATATGATCCCAGAAGGTACCGGTTTTGTTCCCGACATTTATGTCGGTCACATCATCTTCCGGTACAGGCTCCGGCTTCATCAGATCATTGGCTATAGCATGCCGAAGTGCTTTGTCCGTCTCCGGGCCTCCGTAACCATCTACTGTGATTCCCCTGTCCTGCTGGAACGCTTTGGCGGCTTCGCGGCTGCCGCTGCCCCAATCGCCGTCAACGGTTCCCACATAGTAGTCTAAGTATGCCAGCAGATGCTGACGCTGTTTAATGGTCATATCTCAGTCCTCCTCCAGCAGTCAGCTGACATCGTGATCGTAGTAGTCATCATACAGCATAAGGGTCTTCCCAGAATTCCGGGGAGACATCGGGATCGAATACATTAGCATCGATCCTGCTGCGTCGTGCTTCTCCTGCCTTGTTGAGGCAGCAGTCGCCAGTGTTGTAGTAGCTGGTGGAGGATGCGATAAACGGCCTTGCTTTGGTTGGGTCTGTAGACCAGACGAAACGAAACTGCGCAGGCAGTTCCTCCGGCTCGCCAGTAAAGACATTGCTGTCATAGTTCTGAATCAGCCGTACAACACGACCTTCGGAGGATATACAGACGAAACCGTCCTGCTGTCCTGCCTTCCGATCCAGCATATTCTTTTCCTTCACCGCGGATTTGAATCTAGGAATCTTGTTATCCTCTGCATTCAGTTCAGTGCCGGTCATGCCGGAAGACTTCTCCTGCAGCGCAATGGCATCAGCCTTGCCACTTTTTTTGATAAGTTCAAGTTCTTCCGCTCTGGTCATACAGAATCAACTCCTTCCCGATATGCTGCAGCAGCCTCCGCCATCATCAGCTTATACTGTCGCTGTGCAGCATCCAGTTCGTTGTAGTTCTTCCAAGGTGCAATCATTTCGCCACCAGAGAAAACCTCTCCGTCTTCTCTTACCCATGTCTCAGCATCTGGCTTTAAGCGGTATCCTTCGATAAAGGTTTCACACTTGTTGGCAAAGAAAGCACTAGCTGATTCGCTCAAAATTACTTCACGGAAATCACCATCAGGGTTTGTAAGATGGCACTTAAATTCGGAATCAATATAAATTGGTTTCATTTACGCCACCTCACTCCGTTAAGTATATCTCTCTACAATAAGAGGTTGCTTTTTGATTTGCAGAAGCTCCGAAGAAAACGTAATAGTTTCCTACTAAGCCGGAAATATCCATTACTAACCAATTATCGGCTGTTGGAAGCATAGATATTGCAGCAGGTGTGCTTGTGACTTCTTTTGTTTGTGCTATGTACACTTGACTAGACTCAACAGCGTGTGTAGACCTTCCATAGAAATGCAAGGTCTTATATTTAGTCAAGTCAACAGGATTAATAGTGCCAATACCGCCATGTGCACCAGATTTGCCTGTACAGTACATCCATGTATTGTCACTCATAATGCCATAGACAGTATTACAAGCATGATCATCAACTTCGTACCCATTTCCGCTCCAACCACCAGTGATATCAGTACATTGGTCACCATTGTTAAACAAATATACCTTTTTTGCTTCACTGGTTGTCCATGCTCCATTTTGATAAATCTTTACTTCTTTCTCTGACCATTCACCGTTGTTATAGATGCTTGCAGAAATGGGATAAACCTGAATGGTGTTTTTCTTCAAAGCATTAAACGCTGCGTTACTTCCTGTGCCGACATTAAACCATACCATACCTTGAACCGGGTTTTCTGGTTTTGTGCTACTAAAAACCCAGCTTATGATTTCCACGCCCGTATTGACCCAGATCGTATTTTCTTTAGGATTGGAAGGAGTCGTATTGTATCCGTTCACAACCTTAAAATTCAGCGGATCAGTACCTCCGCCAAATCCATAAAGAGGTACAGCAATACTCATACATACACCTCCACCACGATAGGAATGTCTTTAACAGGCTTTTCTTCCCAGCATTCAAAGGTCATAATGTCGCCATTTCTGGTACAGTTTCTTACTTTTGCGGTCTCCTCCGCCAGTGCCAGCTTGTCAGCCCATACCGCAGGATAGACAGGATAAGCACGGGCAAAGACTTGGTCTGTCAGGCCTTCAACCGTTATGGTTTGCGTAAATGGCGCAGATGCTGACCAGCCGGATGTTGTAAGGTCATGATTACTCTTTCTTGTTGAAGCATATTCTTTTGCGTTTTTCTCCGCAGTATTTGCATTTTCCTTGGAGGTCTTATCAACATAATCCTTTGGTGTGGCATCCTTCTCTTTATAAGGTGCTCTCAGATTAGTCAGTTCATGACCATCCATATCGATGTTACCTTCCATCTTACCGCCTGCCAGCAGAAGACTGGGTTCCATTCTGACAACCGTACTAACAGTGTTGCCGCGTATCACACCAGTGGCTTCAGAGCCGATGTTGACAACATCAGACAGTGTGGCCTGGAACACGCAGTCCACAGGAGGCTTATCGCCAACTGCATACAGAGTCACCACGCCACCGGAGTTTTCTGCGGTAAATGCAATACGCTTCCCACTGAGCTGCTCGATCTGATCAGCACTCAGCTGAATATCCACCTTGGTATTTACATTGATCTGATTAACTGCAACCACCTGGGAGTAAGGGCTGGTCGCACCCTTCCAACTTGCGACAGGTGCGCTGATGCTGGTCATATTCACAGTAGAGCCGCCACCTGCGAACGGGCCTTCCATAATGACGATATAATCACCGCCGCTTCCGTAATCCGGCATTACAGTACCTCCTTGCTGATACTCTCGTTGATTCTTAACCCGTGGATCTTTTTGCCCTCGATAACGCCATTGTTCCACAGAATGCGGATCTGTGCGTTAACTGCCTTGGGCCAGTAACCGAAGGTCTCCTCCTGGTTCAAAGGGAACATCCATCTGCCCTCATCAAATGTAATCTGTGCATTCCGGTAGGTCTTGCTGATGTGTCCAATGGTAATCTCCATATCCTGAATATCATTCGGAGTGACTGGAACCTTGGCATTGTTCAGCACGGAAAAACCCAGATTGTAAGAGTCGCCCTGCATCATTTTAACCGCCTCCTTTTGGTCCAGAATATAATAAAAAAGGATGGGGGTGTAATCCCCCCATCCTTCAGTTATTTACGCCACGGAGCGTATTTTCTCAGCGTGCTCTCGGCATTGGTAACCAGTGCCAGTCCGTCCTTTGCCTCATCAGAGATCGGCAACTGATCGATCATGGCAAACAGCTGCTTGGCCTTGGAGTAAGAATCGATTTTTCCATCACCGTCTGCATCCACGCCGGGACAATCCTTTGCGCCCTCTTTGTATTTGAGGTAAGCATCCACTGTCACACCGTAGTCCGTCAGTGTCCGCTCCTCCATCTTGTCGCTGACCTTGATAACAAAACGTTTGGCATCACTGATAGCCAGATCCGGATACTTTTTGACGTTCTTCTTCAGCCAGTCGTAACCCAGGATAGCTTCGTCAGCCTCCTGCTGGGTTGCGCCGTGTTCTCTCATGGCATTGTAGAACTCGCTTCTGGAAAGGTCGTTGTACTTATAAGCATCGTCCAGTTTTGCGTACTGGATGCCAAATCTGTTATACAGATCCCGTTCGCTGACCTCTTCCGTTGCTTCGGTCTTGGTCTTACCGGTGAACACCAAAGCCTCGATCAACTGATTGCGGGTGGCATCGCCGTTGTCGTAAGCATCCTTCATCTCACTCAGGCTCATACCGAACTTGTTTTCAAAGGCGATATCGTCATTCAGATCCCGGATACCTTCTTCAATCTCATAGTTATACAGACCGTAGAAGTCCATTGCGCTGCGCATCTCAACCTCGGTGACGTTGCCCTCCCGGTACTCGGCCTTGAAATTGGAGTAGGTCATGCCATACTCAGATTCGAAGTCCCAGTCGTTGAACTTATCTTCAATATCGGAGGCGTACATGCCGGTTGCTTCATAGACAGGCAGCAGCTTTTCCCGGATCTCTTCCCGGGCCGTCTCGTCAGCCAGATACTGCTTGCGGTATTCCCGGGTGATCTGGCTTCGGATGGTGGATGCATCTGCGCCATGTTCCAGGAACCGGGCGATCTCGTCTTCAAATTCTCCGGTTTCGATTGCTTCGTACAGGCTGCCATACTTGGTGTAGCCATCGGAGGAACCGTCGTTTGCCTTGGCATAATCCCACTCTTCCATGAGCCAGTAGATTTCGAACTCATCGTCCCGGTCAAAGTAGGTGGTCAGCATTTCCTCGGTTTCCTCTGCGGTCAGACCGTCTTCCAGATACTTTGCCTTGATAGCACTCTGAAGCGCACTCTCGGCCTTCTGCTGGTTTTCAAATCTGCCGAAGACTCTCTGCAGGTGTTCTTCGTCATCTCTCTGGATGGCCAGGATCATCTGCTCCTTGTCCGGCAGATCCATACCCTTCCGGGCCATGTAGTAACCGGTCTTGGTGCTGCGATCCTTGCTCTCGCTGTCCAGTGCAATTGCGGCAGTCTTGACTACGCCTCTGGCATCCCGGAGAATATTCTTCAGAGGGACACCCATCAGGTTACCCACAGAGCCGATAACAGCCTCGGTCTTGTCCCATGCGCTCTTATCCTCATCGGTAAGTCCCTGGATGGCATTCATCAGATCTCCAAACAGTGCCATGTCAGAGCGTTCCACATCGTATCCCTGGAACATGCTCTGAATATCTCTGAGGAACGGAATGTATCCCAGAGGATTCAGACTGTCAAAGAAATTGGAGAAGAGATTTTCGACATACTTTTCGTCCAGTCGCTTATCCTCGTCATCGTCACGCAGGGCATAGACCAGAGACACAAGAGCCGAATTCAGAGCCAGGGAAGCTACGATTGCGCCAACGGTCTTGGCAGCATCCTTTTTCTGAATGTCTCTGCGTTTCAGCTTGATCATGGTCATCGCAAGCATGTTGGCAGTTGTGGTAGGTTCTGCCATAAATGCGGTAGCCATCTTCACACCGGTATCCTTACTGCGCATCATGCCGCTGCGGCTGAACACGCTGTCATACACCTGGGTGTGGACGATTACATCCGTAAACCGGTCAGCAACCAATTTCATAAACGCATCGCTCTTCACATCCATATTGGGATGCTTGTCAGACTGCTCACGCTTGACAGCGTTCCAGATTGCGCTCCATGCCACTTCGTCCATCATCGCAGGGAGTCTACCGAAGACATCGTCCCGGAAATTCTCATCTTTGAAGAAAGCCTGGAACTTTTCGCTGAAACCATTGTAGTCTGCTGTATCGGTCAAATAATCCACAGTGGACTTGCCTACGTTGGTGTCAAATCCGCCCATTTCCTTGATTATTGCGATGGGAGCATGTTCCTTGATTTCCTCCCAGGTTCTGTCCTGGGTTTTCTCACTGACCTTCCGGCCGAAGAAATACTTACTGTCAACCATTGCGCATGCTCTGAGAATTGCACTGGGCTGCTGGATTGCTACTGACAGGCTGGCCATGGTCTGTGCCTTCTTGGCTTTGCTCATCAGATTATTGATTGTGCTTGCCACGCTGTCGGACCGTGCGCCACCGTTGATATCCCGGATCAGTTGGTCGATGTACCGGGTGGCACCTTCGCCGTAAGCAGTACGGATAGCCTCTACGACGGAGCCTGCGGCCTCTTCTTCCATGAAGGTATCATGATAATTCAGTACCCGGCTCATGTCATCCAGAGGTAGCACGAAGCTGTGGTACAGGCTCATTTCATCTACATGTTCTGCCCAGACATCCATAAAAGAGGACAGAACTACGGGATTTTTGGCGTGAGGAGTTACCTCCTTGGTGAATCCTGAATTCTTCAGTTTCCGGTCTCCGGTCTGCTGCTCTCTGACTTTTGCCATATACTGGTCAGCCACACGCAGGGGGAAGTAGTTCTTTTCCTTGAAGAGGCGGATGTTGTACTTCCGCATGCTGATCTCATTGCCTTTGGCCGCCATGGTGTCAGACAGATAGCCCTGCATGGCATCCACGAATGCTCTCTGATCAGCGGACAGCGTGCTGATGATCTCACCAAGAATCTCATCGGACAGATTGTATGCAGAGGCATCAGTGGTCTTGACATTGCCCTTCACTTTGACGGGTCCGATCTGCACTTCTTCCTTTACCTCATACTGGCTATCAAAGCTGAAGCCACCCACACGCAGGTGGTCTCTGGCCTGCTCACGCTTGCTCAGTGCATAAAGGCTCATAATCTGGTTCAGATCCAGTTCGAAAGACTTTCCAGAGGTGGAAGTGAACTGCCACTTCTTCTCCATATCCCAGTCTTTGCCGTGATGCTTCGTCCACTGTTCCTTGAAGAAATTTTTTCCTTCCTGCAGATCCACAGCAAGAGTGTCCTCACCCTTCCGCAGATTACTGAACAGATTTGTAAGGGTATTGCTGCCGATAGCCTCAAAGAACTGCACAGGCTTCAGATTGTTCCATCCAAATTCCTCAATGGCCTTCTGTACCCCCAGTTTCTTCTTGGGGCCGCCGCCTACGCTGCGAACCTCTCGCATAGTGGACTTGCTGACTTCCTCCACACCCTGCTTCTGGCTTTCCTCAAACAGTTTGTTGGCATTGGTGATGGTTGCCTTGGTGATACTCAGAACATCATTGACGGCATCCAGCTGCGCCATTGTCATCTGTCCCAGAGGAGTATCTCCGACCTTTTCGAACAGACCGTCCAGTATATCAGACAGTCCTTCATCGATTTCCATACCGGGAATCTGCTCATCCTGGATTCTCTGATAGGCTTGCTTCAGAGTTGCCATCCTGTTTGCAAACTGGTCGCCTTTGGCAACATAGTTGTCACGCTTTTCAATCAGTGCCTCTTTCACAAGAGGATCTGTCGCCAGTTCAATCTGCCGGTCATACCTCGCAACGGTCGCTTCAAAGGTCTTTCTCCGCTGATCGCCGTCACGGACTTCCATGTTGATGGCATCCAGAATCGCAGCCACGGAACTCTGCAGGAACTCCGGCACATTCCGGTGTTTGGTACCGTGCCGCAGCAGATGATCCAGTTCGTTAACCTTTCGCTGGATCTTGTGACGCATTTCGGTCTTTCTGCGTCCTTCCACCCTTGCCTTGGCAGTTGCCCTCTGACGGGCGATGGTTGCCTCCAGACGGGCAATCTTCCGGTCGCTGGCATCGTATTCACGAAGGAGTCTTTTGTACTCACGCAGCCAGATTCTGTTATTCTCGGTCAGAGAATCAATCTTTTCAGAATCCGCTTTTGCCTTCTTGCTGGTCTTCACCTGCATGGACTCATATTCCTTAATGATCCGCATGAATTCCTTTTCCATGGTCTTCATATCAATCTTCTTGGCCTCATAGTCCTTTGCCAGCTTGACGAAGGTGTCCTCCATCACGAACATCACACTGTCTGCACCGGTCAGTTCCTTCCGGATCACCCGATGTTCCGCCAGCATGCTGCGGATGAAATCTTCCTGCTCTTCCTTGTAGGACTTGGTGATGGGCTGGTTCTGCAACCGCTCATTGGCCACGATCTTTCGCATCATGTCGGAATTCTCAGAATACTTCAGCTTTTCCTTCAGACCATTGATCTGAGTGGTGAGGTTTCTATTCTCATTTCTCAGCTGCACCAGTTCCTTCCGGTTTTTCTTAGGATCTGCCGCCAGTGCATTAATCTGAGATCTGACCTCTTCCCTTCTGGCCTCTGCCTCACCCAACTGTACCACACGCTCCTGGTATCGGGTCAGATGGCCTTTGACATTGTTCTTCTGGGTCTGAGGATCAATCTGAGTCAGAACCTCACGGGCTGTAGCCTTCTGATTACGGAGGGAATTCCTCCAATACCGGCGATTACTCAAATCAAAGTTTCTTGTAGAATACCGAACATCATTATTCTCTGGATTGAACCGTTCAGACAAAGGAATAACTTTTCCAGCTTCATCATATGTAACAAGGTCAGCAGACTTAACCTGCGTATTGTCGAACAGAATGTAGATATCACTGGCCTCAAAATAATTTGTCTTTGAGCCACTATCTCTTAAGTTGCGGATTCTAACTCCATTATATCCTGCATTCTTTGCGTATTGAGAAACATCCCTTGTATTTACAAATCCGTCTCTACCGATCAACTTGCCTTTAATTTTGTTCCATGCATCACCATTTGCATCGAAATCGAGCATATTATCGGTCTTGGCATACAATCCGTAAATGCCGTTCTCTGTGCGACTTTTTAGTTGCTTTCTGGCAATATCTGGAGGAAGATACTCTGCAGAGTTTTGTTCGTTTATGATAAACAAAGAACTATTCTTAGATATTTCTCTGATATTACCACAAATTTCATCAATAGATACACCTATAAAATCTTCTTTGTATTCTTGTAGTGCATCACCGTAATTTTTTTCCATCAGCTCTCTTGCTGCAGGATTACTTCTCCATAAGGAATCGCGTTTATCGTAATACGCATATTGCAAATTTTGGAGTTTTTGAATATCACGAGTCCTAGACATCTCGCCAACAATGTCAACCAGTTCGTGAAACTTAGTCAATTCCTTTTGTGTAAAAGCATCCGGATTATCTTCAGAAAGCTGAATCAAGTCCTGCTTTACAGTTTCGAACGCCTCTACATAAAGTTTAAGCAGTGAATTTCGTTGGCCTCCTTTTGCTAACTGATACCTCGGATCGATGTATCTCTGCACATATTTCAGAAGCTCAGAGTCACTCATCTCATTGACTTTCTTTAGTTCTCTGTCGGATATGGTATACCTGTCCGTTTCGCCACTATAGGACTCGGCTACTTTCTTATCAGATGTTGCAAAGATAGATATTCCATCATCCATACGGCCTAGATCGAACCAAGTAAAGCCGAATTTAGGAGTACCGTGATAAATTAAGCCAGAATTATAACCAGCTTTCTTAGCAGCTTCCTCCACCATCCTCAATGCTGTCTTTGTATCACCTTTTGTAAGGGCTATAAGATAATCCTGATCCTGTTCCGTAATCTGATCAGGATATCTGTTGGAGAACTGTGCCATATTGACACCACGCAGCGAATACATCTCATTTGCTTCCAGATCCCGGTCAGCCTGTGCTACCTGCTCCTCGCTGATCTCAGCCTCGGTCTTAGGAAGGGTTCTCTGAATCTCATCCACGATGGAAGAAAGTCTGTCATCCCGCTTGCCCTCAACGATGGCATCCTCTTTCAGACCTGCCTTGATCAGATCCTTCATGGTTCCGAACGCAGAGCCTTCAGAGGGGAATACCGCTCTGACCTCACGCTGGGGAACGTACTTTCCATCCTTATCGTAAAGGGTGAAGTCCTCCAGCAGCTTGTAGTAGTTCTTCTCTTCTTTGAACTCGTCGAACTTGGCGGTATAACTGTTGTCTGCACACCACTTCAGATACTCATCTGCAGCGGCTTTGGGATCGCCGGTTCTCTTCACCGCTTCATTGAAGTTAAAGTCCTTGCTGACCGCCTTGCCGTCCTTACCCTTGGTTCTCTGGTCGTTGGTGTAGTCCGTGAACTTCGCAATCTTGTTCATGTGCGCAACGATGGGATTCAGACCGGACTTATGGTAAGGGATAACCATGCGGATGTTGGGATCTCTCAGCAGCTTCTCGATATGCTGCTTGGATACACCCACGCAGATGGTACCGCAGTTCTCGGTATAACCTTCTGCATTCTGAATATCCACAGCCTCATCATAATTGAAGGACTCGCCTGCCCAAACATAATTACCCTTGGCATCCAGACCGGCAGCGATGCCGGCATCTGCCACCGCAGGGATCAGAGACATATTGATTTTCACGCCGGTCAGACCGAACTGCTTTACAAACAGGGACTCCTTGGTGTAGGCATGTGCCGGCAGCTTTCTCGCAGCCAGATCATAAATCATCTGGGTGTAATCGAATACCATTCTGGGAACGTAGTCAGAGAAAGACTGAATTCTGATACCGCCTACCTCATAGGCTTTAGTGGGAGTCCAGGTTCTTTCTTTCTTGATGATCTCGTTCAGATACTGCACATCACCGAACGCAGCCTTTGGACCGCCGGTGCCCTTCTTGGAGTTGTACAGTTTCAGAATGTCCTTGTTCTGGGTCTTCACCGCATCAAAACCCTGAGAGGACATGAAGTCACCACGCAGCAGCATCTTTCTGGCTTCTGGCCGGGATTTAATGTACTTTGCAGCCTTATGCTCCACGGTACCCTTACCGTAACGCTTCATGACATCGTCCAGATGAGAGAAGTCCAGTTTGGAGTTATCCCAGGTATCGATGCCGCCATCCACCTTCTTAATGGTTTCATAGCCGGAGAAATTGAAGTGATCGATGCTTCCTTTCTGGGATTCGGGAACCAAGCTCTCCACCAGTTCGTTGTACAGTCTGGTGAATTGATCCGCCATAGATGCCTGCCGGAACCGCTTGGCATCAACAAAGCACAATGCGCAGGCCGTCTCCAGACCATGTTTACGGATAATCTCGTTGATCTTGACCACGCTCTTCTGACCTAGTTCGAAGTCATCGATGATACCTCGTCTGGTCATCTCGTTAAATACCGCATCCAGTGTTCTGCGCTTCTTGCATACCAGAGAGAAATCCAGATTCATTTTGTAATCGCCGTTGGGGGTAACCACGCTGAACACAGGTCTGCCTCGGGTATCTCGGATTACTTCAGCATCAGACCATGCGCTGAAGGGAGCATACTTGTCCTTGAATTCCTTACAGGTATGGTAGATCTCCTCGATGCCTTCCCACATTTCTTTGGCCTCTGCTTCGGTCAGGCGGTTGCTGGTGACGCACTTATCCAGATACTTCCGGAATGCCTCCCGTCCATCCTCTTCGTAAGTGCGGATACTCAGCATCACGCTGCCGTCATCGGTACTCATAGCGACAGGATCGCCGTCTTCATTCACCATGATACCCGCCTCACCGGGAGTCAGAGCCTCCAGTGCTGCATTGTAATTCTCACCGGCCCCCGCCATGGCCTGCATGAACAGCTGCTGCAGCTGCTCAAACTTCTCCAGTTGGGCAACCATTGCACCCTCTTCGGAGATGGTCTTGTCGGAGTAGAACTGCTTGACCTTGGTGATCCACTCGTCGATGAATGCCTTGATCTGATCAAACAGACTGCGGTTTTCCTGCTTCAGATTGGCAATGGCCTTGGCAGGATCGCCCCGGGTGAACATAGTCTCCAGAGAGTCTGCAACAAAGTCGCTCATGGCACGCATGTAGACTTCGTTCCGGGCCTGTTCGGGAGTCATTCCCTTGAAATGGTCTTCTCCGTAACCGGCAGCCCTGGCTTTCTGAATCTGTGCCTCCACGGCTTTATCCACACTCTCAAGTCCCAGTTCTTTTACAACGTACTCAGCCAGTTCCCGGGCCTTGGGTTTGTTCCACTTCTCAATGTGGTGGTACATTTCATGCGCAAAGGTGTTCAGCACCAGACCTTCACCTTTATCACCGGAGTTAAGGTCTACCCAGATCTCATCGTTCACATACTTGCCATTTGGGGCAAGCTGTTCCTTGCCGCTGCTGTCCCGGTAGTACATCTTGCCGTTCTTCTTGTAGGACTCATAGACATGGACAGCGGTACCGGCGAAGGTATCAGCAATCCGATCAACATAATCGATCTCTGCCTTCCGCTTCTGCTCGGCCTCTTCGGTCATCTTGGACAGCTTGCCCTCAATAATAACCTTCTTATATCCTTCAGTGGCTTTCGTCCTGGTGGTCTTCACTGTGGCTCTCACAGCGTCATTGGTGGATCTCTGCTGTCTGCCGATGTCGTAAATCTGATCCTGCAGCTTGGTGGGCAGGATCTTGGCATCGCTGCTGCGCAGTTCGCTGGTTTTTGCGCCCATGTATCCCAGACGGTAGGACTCACGGATCGCTACCACTTCCGCCGTATCATTACCAACATCCGCATTCTGGATGGTACGCAGAAGCTCATTGGCATGGGCAGTATCAATGGAGGGCAGACTCTCAACGGCAAAATACTGGTTACCCTGCTTTTCTGTGCCGAAGCTGACATCAGAATAATCAACCGTGCCGCTGTCTGTTTTGACAGTGGCTTTTCCGTCCTTAATCTCCGCAAATTCCGCAACCGTGATGGGTTCATTTCGGGAAATCTGTCTGGCATTACCATCCGCAGATGTGGTGGGCTTCATCTCCTCCACCTGTTCTGCAGTCATGTTTGCAATGGCAGGATCTGCGGGTTCTGCGCTGCGCATACCCTCCAGGATCTGCATAGCAGGTTCACTCTTCACCAGTTTTATGTATTCATCCTGGCTCAGCTCTGCACCGGTTCGATGCCTTACGATCAGTTCCGCCAGTTCTTTGGTATTTCCCTTTGCACCAAGATCCTTCAACTGCTTGTCGATCTTTGATATTCTGTTCTCGTTTGCTACAACACTGGGGCCTTCCATCACGCCGCCGGACAGTGCACCCAACAGAGTGGAGTATGCAACCTCGTCCCAGTTGACATCTTTGTCAGCATACAGCACTAGGTTTTCCAGCCACGGGGTAATGACTTCCTGCAGACCTTCTTCGAATCCTTCAGAAACCATGCTGCCTCCCAGAGTAATGGCCGCTCTGGCGATGGCGTTATCCACACCGCTGACCATATTCTTGATGACCTGCTGCGGGATTTCTCCGCCCAGTTTACTGATACCACCAAGCAGATACTCCATGCCAGCTTCAGAGGCACCAGAGAGCAGTGCGTAGTTCCTGGCCTGTTCCTTAGAGTATCCTGCGTTCAGTGCCTGCTGATAGGCTCCGCCTGCAGAGGATAAACCCATGGTAGCAGCACCAGCAACCTGTCCAAGACGGGGCGCAACGTATCCCATTGCTGTTCCAAGCAAAGGATTAACTGCTTCAGCTGCGGGAATTAAAGCAGGAGCAATTTCGCCAATTCCGGCAGAAATAAGCATGGAAGGTGCCATGTTACCTACTGTATTTGCCAGATCATAACCAACCTGACCCATAGAGGCACCGCCAAGGAATTCCGGAAGTTTCGCACCAGTATCTGCCAGATCTTCTCTAATGGCGGCAGATTCAAACTGAAGTGCGCTTGTGGGGATGTACTCATCCTCGTTATTGAATAAATACTGAGGAGAAGTAACCGCATTGCTGTATCCGGCATTGAATCCAGAAAAATACTGTCTCCAGCGGCTATCCTTTTTACTTTCCGCGGCTCTTTCGCCCATGCGCTGATTCAGAGTCTCCTGGATATTATCCAGATACTGCTGCGCCTTCACAGGGCCTTCGGTGGCATAGTAGTAATTGTAGATTCCGACCTCTTCTTCATTCAGAAGATCATAGCCCTTTGCTGCCAGGGAATTGGTCTGTCTGTTGACCTGTGTGCGGATATTAGGATCATTGATGTATTCGTAGGTCAGTTCATCAGGATCTGCATCCTCAACGAAGGAGGGTACCTCAAAGCCACTGCCTGCATAACCGCTTCTGGCTGCAAAGTCATCTCTCTGGGTAGCAGAAGCAAACTGAATACCTTCCTGCATCCGCTTTGCCTGGTTATAG
>JAEIGA010006638.1_pt1 | contig 17622 bp, 26 predicted proteins | sample 9270691 | NCBI WGS metagenome assembly JAEIGA01 (sample SAMN17057246, study PRJNA624740) | gut metagenome | biome: biome; isolation source: fecal sample | host: Bos grunniens | place: China: Xizang | collected 2019 | reverse complement strand
GGTATGATCACAGTTGGTGCTGCACTTCATGAAGTGGATTGGGTATTAGTTGGATCTGTTTCTGCTGTGGCTGCAATTGCTTCCTTGCTTACATCAATTGTAGGAATTCCGGAAGTGGATAAAAAGGGAATCTGATCATGGCAGATGTAATGACATGGCTGATGCCAATTGTTGTGGCAGTCATTACTGGTGGCTTCAGTTATCTTGGTGTTTTTATTACAGTTAAAAGTTCACACAATCAAACAATCAATGAACTGAAGTCTAATCAAGAAAAACTGGCACTGACTACTGAAGGTCAGATCAATAGCATCCTTGATGACATCAAAAGACTTGAAGTAAAACAGGACAAGCATAATTCAGTAATTGAAAGGACTTTCAAGCTTGAACAGAAAGTTGAAGATCTTGAAAAAAGTATAAAGTGAAGTGATCACATATGGCAGGAAGACCAAACAAATATTTCACACATGTTAAACCAAGATTCCAAGAAATCGCAGAATGGCTGGAATCAGGCGCAACAGAGAAAGAAATCTGTGACAATCTTGGGATTAATGCCAAGGTCTTTTGCAAATATAAAAATGAACATAAAGAATTAAGTGACTTGGTTAAAAACAGTCGCAGAAAGCCTGTTCAGGCAATAAAAGCAGCACTTTACAAACGTGCAACAGGTTATCACTATACGGAAACCACCACTGTTAATAATGAAAAGGGTGTTCAAATAACAACCTATAACAAATATCTTCCACCTGATCCAGCTTCCGCAATGATCCTTCTGAAGCATTGGGATAAGGAAACAGAGTGGACACAGGATCCTGCTACTTTGAATCTGAAGAAGCAGGAACTTGAACTGAAAAAAGAACATATGGAAAGTGAGGTCTGGTAATTATGGCATATGTAATGACCGCAAAAAAGTTTGTAGATACTGCAAAAAAGATTGCTGATAACTACAAGACACTTTATGTCATGGGATGCTTTGGCGCACCAATGACAGCAAGTAATAAGCGCAGATATACCACTAATTGTGCTTATAACAAGAAGCCTGCAAGAACTGCTATGATCAATGCAGCTTCTTCTGATACTTTTGGCTTTGACTGCGTAAACCTGATCAAAGGAATCCTTTGGGGATGGTCTGGTGATAAGTCAGCCATCTATGGTGGTGCTGTTTATGCCAGTAATGGTGTTCCGGATGTCAATGCAGATCAGATCATGCGATATTGCACAAGTGTGTCAGAAGACTTTTCAAAGATTGAAGCTGGTGAAATAGTGCATCTGACCGGACATGTGGGCATCTACATTGGAAATGGTCTTGTAGTGGAATGCACACCAGCTTGGAACAATGATGTGCAGTACAGTGCATTAGGCAATATAGGCAGTAAAGCAGGCTATCACACAAGATCATGGAAGAATCATGGCAAGCTGAAGTTCCTTGACTTTTCTGCACCTGTTCCGGTCAATCCAATTCCAGTTCCAGAACCAGTAAAGGGGGACAAATATATGTTTGAAGTAAGCACAGTTCAGAAAGGCACAAAAGGTGCAGACACATTACTTTGCCAGAAGCTTTTGAAGATAGATGGCTTCAAGGGTTCTAATGGCAAGGCACTTTCACTTGATGGTGAATGTGGTGACAATACAGTTTATGCGCTGCGCAATTATCAGAAGTCAGTTGGTCTTAATTCTGATGGCATCTGTGGTCAGAAGACATGGAAGCATCTTCTTGGTGTGTGAGGTAAAAGACTATGAAATATAATGTGATTGGTGATGATAAAAGCTGGCTTGATGTGGCAGAACTTCTTCTGCAGCTGGCTGGTGGCGCAATGACCGGAAACATTGCTTTTGACAGTGGTGCTAGAAATAAAGACATCATCAGATTCATTTCCGGTGATGCAAATGGATCCGGAATCAGTATTGGTGATGGTGGAACTACAGTCATTGGTGGTGGTGAATCTGCCACACTTCTGCAGCCTGCTGATGGATCTGGTGCAGCTGAAAGAATGATCATAGGTAGTGACACCACAATTGAATTCTATGTGAATTGCCAAAGTGGTGCTGATGCAGCTGTTCAGGTCACACTTGAAAGAAATGGTCTTCTGTCCGGTCATCAGAAGAAGATCACTTCCGGAACTGCAGCACCTTCTGGTGGATCCAATGGTGACATCTATATTCAGTATTAAGGATGGGAAAATAAATGGCTGTTTCAGGTAATCTGACCACTTCTAATGACAGAGTGCTTTATAACATCACTGTCACTGAATCCAATGTCAATACTGCAAATAATACCAGTGATATTACTGTTTCTGTGCGCTTTTGGCGTACTAATACTGGTTATGAAACCTATGGAACAGGAACTTGTTATTGCACCATTGATGGTACAGAATACACACAAGCTGTAACACCTTCACAGAAGATCACTAATGCTGGAATAGTGCTTTTTAGTAAGAAACTGACCATCAAGCATAATTCTGATGGATCCAAGGTGGTCAATGTCAAAGCAAAGATCAATATAAGTGGTGTTCTGTCTTCCAGCTATCAAGGATTTAATGTCACACTGACAAAGATTGCAACATCACCTGCCAATATTCCTTCATTCACTATTTCAGCTGGTTATGGTGACTATGTTGGTCTTGGTGACACTATCACTTTGAACTGGACAAAGCCTACTGGAACAGTGACCGGATATGAACTTCAGTATTCATATGGAAACACAGGCTGGTTAGCTTGGAAAACTGTCACAGGGACTTCCACAACAGTTTCTTTTGGTGGCAGGACAGACATAGATCAGACTGGTGCAGGAAAGATAATCAAATATAGAATTCGTGCCTTAAATGGTTCACAGGCTTCTGCTTGGAAGGAATCAAACAAGCTTACTATGACAGGTGGTATGGATCTGAAGGTCAGTGATGATTGGAAGACCGGATCTACTTGGATCAATGTGAATGGTGCTTGGAAACGTGTCAAGCGTGTCTGGATCAAGGTCAATAATACATGGCAATATTCAAAGTGAGGTATTAATCATGAATAGCATCCTGCAAGGAACTACACCTTCTTTAACAATAAGTATTAATCCAGATGATCTTCTTTTATCCAATGTGGCAGAACTTGAATTGGCTTTCCAGCAGTTCAATCAGAAGCCTATCCTGAAGCATTTCCATGATTGTGTTCTTGATACTGAAGAAAACACAATTACATACCATTTTACACAGGAAGAAACACTGGCTTTTATTCCTTCTTCACCACTTAATTGGCAGCTGCGCTTTGCTACTGTCTATGGTGATGTTATTGGAACAAATGTGGCGCAGATCCAGATTAATGACTTGATCAGCAGTGAGGTTTTAGGATAATGAGTAGCTACAGAACCATTACAGTCAATGCTTCTTTATCCAAAACACAGATTAATGTGCCTTCAGCTGCTTTAAGCGGAAATATAGCTGCTTCTGCGGAACTGGCAACAGACATCAAGCATTCCATAGTGCTTGATTACAATGCTTTGGAAAACAAGCCTGAAATCAACAGCGTTGAACTGGTTGGAAATAAGACACTTCCGGAAATAGGGGTTAATTCCATTTCAAATATTGAACTTCAAAATTTATTAACATGAAAGGTGGTAAAAACACATGGCAAAATTTTTAGATGACAATGGCTTGCTGTACTTTTGGCAGAAGCTGAAGATCACATTTGCAAAGCAGACTGATCTGGACACTACTAATCACACTGTGTCCGGTCTTGAATCTGACATAACAGGTCTTGAATCACTTGTTGGTGCTTCTTCTGTTTCTGATCAGATTGCAGCTGCTATCAATGGTCTTGATTCTTCAGTTAGTGCTGATTCAAACAAGGCTATTTCCGGTCTTACTATTGCAAATGGTAAGATTTCCGGATCCACACAGATCACCATTCCTACAAACAACAATCAGCTTGCAAATGGTGCTGGTTATCAGACAGCTGCGCAGGTGTCTTCTGCTATCAGCAGTGCAGTTAGTGGAATAACAGGCTTTTCTTTTGAAATTGTTCAGACACTGCCTGCTTCCGGTGCTGCAGGAACTATCTATCTTGTGCCTATCGCTAGATCCGGTGAAAATGGCTATGATGAATACATTTGGGTGAATGGTGCTTGGGAAAACATAGGCACAACAGCTGTGGATCTGTCCGGTTACTGGAACAGCACCAATTTGACTGCTATCACAAATGGGGATATTGACACCATCATTGCATCCTGAAAGTAGGTGATGCATTATGGCTAAATTTCTTGATCAGTCAGGACTGGAATATTTCTTCCAGCGATTAAAAGCGGTCTTTGCATTAAGAAGTCAGCAGCTTTCCACTATAGCTGATCTGAATGTCAATGAAAGCACAGGTTCAATGGAACTTTGGTCAAAGGATCTGAACACTATAGTGACTTCTGGCTTCTATAATGCAATGACTTGTAGGAATGCAAAGTATAGTTATTCTACACTGATTGTTATTGGTTATTATCTGTCCGGATATTGTACACAGATTCAGTGTGATGTCACTACTGGTGCTATTGCTACAAGGTCACAGATCAATGGAAGCTGGACACCTTGGAAGATTATCACATAAACAAAAGGCGCACAGTGATGTGCGCTTTCTTGTTTAGTATTACTTAACTTTTTGAAAGGAAGAAGAACATGATCACCAGACAACAGTTTTATAAATCAAAGAAGTGGGAAGCTTTCAGACAGGTCATCATTGACCAGCGCACAGATGCTGATGGATATGTGCATTGTGCCATCTGTGGACAGCCTATCCTGAAGCCATATGATCTGATTGTGCATCACAAGCAGGAACTATCTGAAGACAATGTTAATGATGCTACTATTGCGCTGAATCCGGACAATGTGGAATGTGTTCACTTTAAGTGCCATAACCAGATCCATGACAGATTCACTGAAGGACATGCTGCATCATACAAGCCAGTGCAGAAGCAGGTCTTTATTGTGTATGGTTCACCATGTGCAGGCAAAACAACATGGGTTCAGGATGTTGCTACAGAAGATGATCTGATTGTTGATCTTGATTCTATATGGCAGATGATCAGCATCAATGAAAGATATAACAAGCCAGCTGCATTGCGCAGTGTTGTCTTTGAATTGCGTGATAAGATGTATGACATTATCAAGTATAGATCAGGCAAATGGCATAATGCATACATCATTACTGGTGGTACATTGAAGGGTGACAGGGACAGGCTGAAGGTTCGTGTGTCAGCTGATGATATGATCTTCATTGATACACCATTGGATGAATGCATCCAGCGTGCTTCTTCCAGACATGGACATGCTGATGAATGGATGAAGTATGTATATGATTGGTTCAAAGATTTTCAGCCAGATCCTGAAGAAATGTAAAAGGATTTTAGGAATTATGATCCCCCCCACTTCAAAATTTTTTCAGCGTAAGGGGGACTGCAAGGGGACTGCCTTTCTTTCACAGAAAGTAATTTTTTGAGATTTTTTGAAATTTTTTCGGTGAAAATCCTTATTTTTCAGGTCATTTAAGGTTTTATCAGTGTACATTGATGCGTTACTAGTTAGTGTTACTTATATATATAGTTATTCTTTTATATAGCATAGTAGACACACACATTTTAAAAATATAAATGGTTGGTTTTAATGCGTAACGTTAGTAACACTAACCTTGAAACCATTGATATATAAGGCTTTGAAGGTGTTACGCACCTGTTACCAATAGCACTTTTTGAAGTGTAACAATGCAAAGTAGTAACGGCAAATTAACGGAAATGAGGTAATTATGAGTAGAAAAACAGAACTTTTGAAAGTATTTGAGCAGGTAGAAGATAGCAAAGAAGTCATCATTCCACTGATAGATGATGTAGTTTTCTTGGAAGAACAGCTTCAAGAACTGCGAAAACTGCCATTTTTAAGAGTAAATCCAAAGGATCCATCAATCCAGAAGGCTACACCAGCTGCAAAGCAGTATAAGGAATTGCTTCAGCAGTATAACAATTGCATCAAGATCCTGACTGGCATCCTGCGGAAAGATGCACCAGAAGAAGATTCACCATTAAGGGCATTTCTTCAGGCAAGAAAGGAAAAACTAACATGATCAAGTACAGTAATGGATTTCTGGAAGAATACTATCAGCAGATCATAGATGGAAAGATCATTGCCGGATCAGAACTGAAGATGGAACTGACAAAGCTGATGGAAGAACTGGATGATGACAGGTACATCTATGACACAAGGGATGCAGATCTGCGGATGGACTTCATGGAAAACTGTGTGCGTTTAACAAAGTCACCTTTCTATGGGCAGCCTATGAAGCTGATGCTGTGGCAGAAGGCTTTCATTTCTGCAATCTATGGATTCAAGATGGCATCTGATCTGACTGACAGATTCAGAAGGATCCTGCTTCTGATAGCAAGAAAGAATACAAAGTCAGAAACCTGTTCCGGTCTTGGCTTAACGGAATTGATCACTGGTAATGATGGATCTGACATAGTGTGTTCCAGTAATGATGACAATCAGGCAAATATCTTGTATGTGGCAATTGACACTATGCGCTTAATGATAGATCCAAAGCAGAAGGACACTTGGAAGAACCAGCAGTGGATCAAGTGCAAGATAAATGGATCCAAAGTGTTCAAGCTGTCTGACCGGACAAGGAACAAGGAAGGCAGGAACATTGACTTTGCTATTGTGGATGAAGTTCATGAAATGAAAGACAATGTGATCATCAAGTCAATTGAACAGTCACAGTCTTTGAAACCTAATCCAAAGCTGATCCTGATCACTACTGAAGGCTTTGTGAATGGTGGCTTCTTGGATGAAGAACTGATCAAGGCAAGGAAGATCTTGAATGGTGAAGATGATTCCATTTCAGCAGAAAGATATTTGCCTTGGCTGTACACACAGGATTCAGAACAGGAAGTGTGGCAGGATCCTTCATCTTGGCAGAAATCTAATCCCACACTTGGCATAGTTAAAAGATGGGACTATCTGCAGGAACAAGTTGATGCTGCCAGAAGATCCAAAGCTGATAGAATGTTCACTTTATCCAAGGATTTTAACTTCAAGGTCAGCAATTCAGAAGCATGGATCATGGGCGAATTATTGGATTATTCAAGGGTATACAATCTTGATGACTTTAGGGGTAGCATTGCATTAGGGGGTGTGGACTTGGCAGAAACCACAGACATGTGTTCTGCCAAGATCCTGCTTCTTAAACCGGATGATAACACCAAGTACATTCATCAGATGTACTGGATTCCAGAATCAAAGCTGACATCCAGTGATGATAAGGAATCCGGTGCAAAATATGAAGAATGGGCAAGGCAAGGACTGATCCGGATCCATGAAGGAAATGAAGTTGATGTTTCCGCAGTGGCAGATTGGTTCTTGGAACTGTATGCGGATCATGGTATCAAGCTGTTCAAGTCTGGTTATGATCAGCGATTCGCAAAGGATTTTCTGAAGCGAATGGATGATTACGGATTTGAATATGAAATGATCTACCAGAACAGATATGTGTTGTCATCACCAATGCGCTTGGTGGAAGCTGACATCAGGGATCAGTTGATTGCTTACAATGACAATCCAATTGATAGATGGTGTCTTGGTAACACATCAGTGCAGGTCTTTGACACAGGTCACATCATGCCTGTGAAGATAAAAGGTCAAGCTGCCAGAAGGATTGATGGCACACTATCTTTGATAATGGCATATGAAATGCTGCGAAGATATAAAACAGAAATGATGAACACTTTGAGGTGAAGCCACAGATGAAATGGTTCGACAATTTTTTTAGAAAAGCACCTAAAAATTCAAAGTATGCACCTACATTTGATGGCTGGATGCCTATTTATTCACAGTTTGGAACAAACATCTATGCTTCTGATGTAGTGCAGCAGGCACTGTCTTGCATAGTTGATGAAATGAAGAAGCTGAAGCCAGCGCATGTCCGGAAACATAATCAAGATCTTGTTCCGGTTGTCAGTGATATTCAGGAAGTGTTAAACAATCCTAATCCTTTGATGACTACATCAGAATTCATAGAAAAGACAATGTGGTTGCTTTTGTTGAATTCTAATGTGTTCATCATTCCTACATACTACACATGGATAGATGATAAGACAGGCGCAGAAAAAAGAAGATATGAAAGTCTTTATCCTATCAATCCAACACAAGTGGACTTTATTGAAGATGCATCTAATAGGCTGTTTGTGAAGTTCTGGTTCTGGAATGGTGATACTACCACCATTCCATACGATGATGTGATCCATGTCAGATATAAGTTTTCACTTTCTGAATATATGGGTGGTAACAGATTTGGTCAGCCGGATCATCAGCCATTGCTGAAGACACTGGAACTGAATGACACCATGCTTCAGGGTATTGCTAAAGCAATGAAGGCATCCTATGCGGTCAATGGTATCATCAAATATAACACCATGCTGGATGATGGATCCACAATGGCTAATGTGAAGGCACTGGAACAGAAGCTGAAGAATTCTGAATCAGGCATTCTTCCTTTGGATCTGAAGGCAGAATTCACACCATTTCCAAAAGACATCAAGATGGTTGATGAACCTACACTGAAGTTTGTGGATGAAAAGATCCTGCGCACATGGGGAATTCCGCTTGCTATCCTTACTGGTGACTATACCAAAGAACAGTATGAAGCATTCTATCAGAAGGCACTTGAACCTTTGATCATTGCTTTGTCACAGGCTTTTACAAAGAAGGTCTTCACCAGTCGTGAAAAGGCTTTTGGTAATGAAATCAAGTTCTATCCTAAAGATCTGATCTTCATGACCATTACACAGAAGATAGAACTTGCCAATTTACTTTCACCAACAGGCGCACTTTTTGAGAATGAAAAGCGCAGCATGTTTGGTCTGATGCCATTGCCGGAACTTGAAGGTAAGCGGTACATGTCATTGAATTGGGTGGAAGCTGACATGGCTTCACAATATCAGATGGGCAAGATTGGAAATGTGAAGATGAATGTGGTGGATGAATCAAAAGATGAAACCATCACTGAAGAATAAATGAGGTGATCAGATGTCTTACATAGTTGTTGATGACAATTTAAGAACCATGACTATTCCGCAGGACATAGTGCTTCTTGGTGTTGAATCTGATGATGATGTCAATAAGATTCCCTTCCAGATGCCAAAGGAATACTGTGGATATGATCTGTCTACTTTTCAAGCCAGAATCAATTACATGAATGCAAATGGTGATGGTGATGTTTACATTGTAGAAGATCTGGAAGTTGATGGTGATGATCCTACCAAGATGAACTTCACATGGCTTGTGGGCAGAAATGCTTGCATGTATGAAGGAAACACACAGTTTATTATTTGCTTAAAGAAATTCGCTGATGATGACAGTGGCACTGTTGAACAGGAATTCAACACTACTGTGTATTCACTTCCGGTTCTTCAGGGACTGGAAACAACAGAAGCTGTGGAACAACAGAATGCTGATATTATCGAATATATTCTGAAGCGCATTCAGGATGCAGGTGTTATTGATCCTGATGACTACTATACCAAGGCACAAACAGATGCTTTGATTCCAATAGAACTTCCTAATCCGGAAGCTATCACGATTAATGGACAGTCTTATAATGGATCTGAAGCAGTTGAAATGACTATAGTTGCTGAAAGTGAAGTTCTTGCAACAGCATCTGGTAAATTGATTTCTGTAGTTGATGCAGTCGCTGGTGAAGCTATCAATTCTTTGGAACTTTATGATTCTAATGATGATCTGTTAAGCAGTGGTGCAATTGCGATTGCAAATAAGAATCTGTTTAGGATTGATCTTTTATCTGATCATGTTGTTTCAAAGGGTATTACTTTTGAAAAGAATGCAGATGGAAGTGTTACTGTGGATGGCACATCTACTGGTACATATCCAATGACCACCTGCAATCTGGATAAAAACATCTTTGTAGTTGGTCAGTCTTACACTATTTCTACAGGTAAGACAGTTGGGTATTCTTATGTTCAGTTGATACTTACATATACTGATGCCACTGTTGATTATGTTGTTTCAAGAAATAGTTCAAGAACATTTACTGTAGCAAAAGAAGTAAGTTCTTGCGTGGCAAGTGTTCAGATCACAGATTCCGGTGTAACTGTTGATAATGAAACAGTTTATCCTATGCTTGAAGTAGGATCTTCAGCATCTACATTTGTGATGAATGAATATCACAGCATGACATTTGATGGCACTACAATGCCAGTTCTTCCTGCTGCTATTTCTAATCTGTGGGCAAATGATGATCTGGTGTCAAACATGGTCATGCAGTATGAAGCTGACACTATCCTGACAAAGATAGATAACTATGCAGAAGTGAACCTGAAGTCAGGAAGAAATTCTACATTGACTGTTTTATCTGATGGTGTTGGAACTGTCATGATTGGTGAAGATGTTTATGATGCAGCTTCCGGTATGTACAGTGAAGTTATAGCTGAACTTCAGGAAGATGTTGCTGAACTTCAGGAAGATGTTGCTGCATTATCTTTTACTGAATTGACAGGTACACTGACAGCTGGAAATACAAGCATCACTTTATCAAATGCAGCAATAACAGCTGATTCAACAATTGAAGTTTATACAGACACATATGGTGTAAATCCTTCTGATGTGACTGTTGCTGTAGGTGCTGTGACTTTAACATTTGAAGCGCAGGCAAGTGATCTGGGTGTGAAAGTGAGGATTTGGTAATGGCTTGGTTTAAATGCTGTGGTGGATCTTCCGGTGGTAGTAAAATTACACCTACATTTACTGAAACATTGATTGCTGATAATACACTATTATCCGCAGATATTACGTTTAATGAAACGTGGAAAAACTATCAGATCTTGAAGTTTGTATTGTGTGAAACTGGTGATACAAGTAATCAAAGGGTGTTTTACATGCTATCAAGCCAGTTAGAAAGACTTGCGGATGCTTCTTTAAGGCTTCGGGTGCATTTTGATAGTGGTTATACTCAATATGTTATTAGTGATACTGAACTTACAAGAAAACTTACTGCTAATTTCACAATATATAGCGTAAGTGGATTGACTGCTAATAACTGTACTGTATCGGAAACTGTTCTGTTTAATGCTGGATCTGCGCTTAATACTGAAACAGATATTACAAATATTGCACCATTTGATTATGATTTGATCTTTGTAACTGTAAATTTTAGTTCAAATGATGGTATGGCAAGTAGATCCATCATAGCACCTTATGAGGATAATGAACCATTCAAAGAATTCATGTGGTTCTATGTAGGTTATGACTGGGGGTACAATCAACACATATATTTAACTGATTCTTCTATGTCATCTGCAAAATATTATTCTGTAACCGGAATAAATTTTACATAATGGGGGGTAATGATTATGGATCCAATGAGCATATTTAGTTGTAAAGATGAATCCTTTGAAGTAGTGGATGCAGCTGCAAGGGAAGAAATTGAGAATATAAAGCTTGATCTTGATCCTTGGTGTTCTATAGTTGCTAATTCTAATGCCCGTAATATTTCTAATAACGAAGCTACTGATGTTGCGCCAAGAATAGAAATTCCAAGTAATGGAATTTATATTGTAATTGGGTATGTAGAATGGGAAGGTAATTCGACTGGTGGCAGAAGCATTAGGATTAATGCTGATGAACAAGGAAGTTCTGATTATGTCACAGTTCAAGCTGTTTCAAATACATCAGTTAGGCATCAGATAGTGTTTATACATGATTATTCTGCTGGACAAATATTGTCATTAGGTGTGCGCCAGAATTCCGGAAGCACTTTAACCATTACCAAAAGAAGACTAACAGTATATAGACTGACAACAAGTACAGTTATTTCCTAAAGTGAGGTGATGAACAATGAAAGATACTTATGAACAGAGATCCTATAGCTTTGAGATCAGGGCAGAACAGAATGAAGATGAAGTTGGTGTCATCACTGGAAGACCAATAGTCTACAATTCCAAGACTGATCTTGGTTACTTTGATGAGGTAATAGAACGTGGTGCGCTGAATGGTGCGGATCTTAAAGATGTCAGATTCCTTGTGAATCATGACACCAGTAAGATTCCGCTTGCCAGAAGCAGAAACAATAATGCCAATAGCACCATGCAGCTTATGCCGGATGATCAGGGTATGGCTATTAGGGTGAACTTGGATGTGAAGAATAATACAGATGCCAGAAATCTTTATTCTGCTATTGAACGTGGTGACATCACAGGCATGTCTTTCATGTTCAGAATAGATGATGAAGAATGGACAGAACTTGAATCTGACCATCCTACAAGGCATGTAAAAAAGATTTCAGATGTTGTGGAAGTTTCTGCAGTCACATTCCCTGCTTATGAAGACACTTCTATCAGCGTAAGAAATAAAGAAGCATTGGATAATGCGAAGTTAGCACTGGATAGTGCGAAGCGGTCACTGGATAGTGAATTGGAACTTGCGAAAGCAAAATTTGAAGCACTAATAAAAGTGAGGTAAAAAACAATGAAAGACTTTTTGAAGAAGCTTGCAGAAAGCAAGAAGAACAAGATTTCAGAGATCAGAACCAAGATTCAGGCTTCTACTGATGTTAATGAAGTCAGATCACTTACTGCTGAAGCTGAAGCACTTCAGGATGAAGTTCGTGAAGCAGAAGCAAAGCTTGCAGAGATTGAAGCAGAGGAAGCTAGACAGGCAGCTGCTGCTACAAATGGTGAATCCAGATCTGCAGTTCCTGCAGGCGCACAGCTTGTGAATGGACAGATCCAGAATGGTCATGTTGTTGCATCTGCTAATCAGTCTGCAGCACAGAACAGATCCAGTGAAGATCCGCTTGCTACAGCAGAGTACAGAAGCGCATTCATGGCTTATGTTCAGAAGGGTGAAGCTATTCCTGCTGAACTGCGTGCTGGACAGGCTATCAGCACAGCAGAAACTGGTGCAGCCATTCCTTTGACCATCATGAATGAGGTCATCAACACAATCAGAAAGCGTTATGGCAATCTTTATAATAAGGTTCGCAAGATGAATGTTCAGGGTGGTGTTGAATTCCCTATTGGCGCACTTCAGGCATCCTTTAAGTGGATCACAGAATCTACTGTTTCACCTAGACAGAAGATGGACAAGCTTGGCAAGATTTCCTTCCAGTATTACACTGCAGAAATTCGCATTGCACAGTCTTTCCTTGCTTCTATCGTTACGCTTGATGCGTTTGAAGCAAAGATTGCTGAAGTTATTGCTATCGCTTATCTGCAGGCAATGGATGAAGGCATTGTCAAGGGATCCGGTGATGGTCAGATGACAGGAATCCTTAATGATCCTAGAGTTATCAATGAGATCACAATGACAGCCAAGGACATCAATGACTGGACAGCATGGCGCAAGAAGTTCTTTGCAAAGCTTCCGCTTGGTTATCGTGCTGGTGAATTCATTTTCCCTTTGTCCACTGTTGAATCCTATCTTGAAACAATGGCTGATTCCAATAATAATCCTGTTTTCAGACAGGCTACTGGACTTGAAGTCAATGATGGTGATGCAAGGAATCCTAATGGCAGATTCTTTGGCAGGGATATTTCCCTTGTTGAGCCTGACATCCTTCCTGACTTTGATTCTGCAAATACAGGTGATGTCATTGGAATCTTCTGGCAGCCTGATGAGTATGCCATTAATGAGAATTTTGGCTTCACAATGCGCAGGTACTTTGATGAAGAAGCAAATGAGTGGGTAGACAAGGCACTTGTTGTTGTTGATGGCAAGATCTTGAATCCTACTGGCTACTATCTGATCAAGAAGGGTGCGTGATCTTATGGACACAACAGTTGATGCTTTAAAGGCTTTATATGTAGCACTTGGTGGCACAGCTGCAGATGTTGCAAATGTCACACTTATTCCTGACATGATCAATGCCATTGCTACAGTGGCAGCTGCAGCCACAGCACCTGAACTTCCCAAGGTCACTTCCAGCAACAATGGTCAGGTTCTGACAGTTGATGGCGGTAAGTGGAAGGCAAAGGCACTTCCTGAAGGATAATAAAAAAAGTGAGGTAAACGAAAATGATTAATTCTGACAGAATTGTTCCGGTAACAAAGACAGATCTTATCAGTCTTTATGGTGTGATCTTGATGCAGGCTTCTGGTAATTCCGGTCTTGCAAAGCTTGCTTCTACAGACATTGCTGGTGATTATCAGATCAAGACTAATAATGGTGTTTTTCTTGCAGATCAGCCTGTTGTTTCTTGTGATATTGATGCAACATCATCCAGTGTTTCTGCTTGCACACTTTATTTCATGGCTGATCCTGCATTTGCAGGCTTCACCATTGATGGTGCTGCTGTAGAAGCTGCTGAAGGCAGTGTTGATGTAGTAGCTGATGGTTCACTTTACAAGGCAGTTCTTGCTTCTGGTGACATCACAATTACAAGGGTAGGATTCTGATTGAATTGAGGTGCGGACAATGACTACTGTGCTTGAAGATGTTAAAAGTGCTTTGGGTGTTACTGGTAATTATCAGGATGCCACTTTACAGTCATATATTGATGAAGTGAAGGCATTTTTGAAGGATGCAGGTGTGTCTGAAGCTAACATCACAAGTGGTGTCATTGCCCGTGGTGTTGCGGACTTGTGGAACTATGGTGCAGGTGAAGGAAAGTTTTCTTCTTATTTCCTGATGCGTGCTTCACAGCTTGCATTGAAAGGAAGTGGGAACAATGGCATATAGACCATCTGCACCATTCACAGTTCCAATGAAGCTTCTTGTTCCAGTGACAACAATGGAATATGGTGTGACTTCCAAGAAATTTTCTGATCCGGAAGACAGTGAACTGTTCTTTGGATCCTTCAGAACTTTTGGTGGAACTGAAGGTGTCAAGGATGATGTCATCACAATAGTGAACACTGGTGTGATTGATACTTGGTACAGACCGGACATCAAAGCTGACTGCAAGATCTATCTTTGTGACACAAAGCAGATCTATGACATAATCAGTGATCCGGAAGATATTGAGTTCAGACATCAATATTTGAAGTTCAAGGTTCAGAAGGTAGGTGGCAAAGCATAATGGCAAGAATGTCTATCATGTTTGACGGATTCAAGGATCTGGCATACAAGATTGATGAAGCTGGTGGTGATCTTCATGCAGCTGTGGATGAAGCACTGACTGAAACACAGTTTTATATTCAGCATCAAGTTGAATCAGCTTCTATGGCATATGCGCACAATGGTCTTAAAGGTTATGCCACAGGTAAGATGTTCAATTCCATCATCAATGATGGTGTTATAGACTGGTCTGGAACAGTTGCCACAGTTCGTGTTGGATTTGATCTTCATCAGGCTGGTGGCTTCCATTCAATCTTTGTCATGTATGGAACACCAAAGATGGCAAAGGATCAGAAGGTCTATAATGCCATCCGTGGAACAAAGACACAGAAGGATATTGCGAAGATTCAGCAGTCAATAATGGAAAAGTATGTAAAGATAGGTGATTAATATGGTTGATGTTAAGAAGTTGTTATTGAACACTTTAACTGATAGATATGATTTTCCTATCTACTTACAAGGATCCATGTCAAATGATGCTGCTTATCCTGATTCCTTCTTCACTTACTGGAACAACACCACTTCAGATTCCGCATTTTATAACAATACAGAAACAGAAACCATTTGGGATCTTGATTTGAATTTCTATTCAAATAATCCTGTGCTGGTGAATACTATGCTTCTGGAAGTCAAGTCATTGCTGAAAAGTGTTGGATTCATTATAGATGGATCCGGTTATGATGTGATTTCTGATGAAGCTACACACACTGGTAGGGGAATTAATTTAATATTCATTGAACGAAAGTGAGGTAAAAAACATGGGACAGTATGTTGATGAATTCAGGGGTACTGACAACCTTGTTTATGCGGAAGTCTTGACGGATAATAACACATCCGGTGAAGGCTATACCACAGGCGCAGTTAAGGTTCTTGCACCTGTCGCAGAAATCAGTAAGACTGTTGAAACTGCTACTGATACAAAGTATTACGACAACAAGCCTGCACTGACCATTAATGCTGAAGGTGCTGACACAATTACACTGACAGTTCCTGCGCTTGATCTGGCTACATTGGCAGCAGTCACAGGTAAGATCTATGATGCTACTACTGGTGCATTCTGTGATGGTGAAAGACATCCGAAGTATTACGCTTTGGGTTACAGACTGCGTTTGACAGATGGCAGTTACAGATATGTGTGGCGTTACAAGGGATCCTTTGGTATTCCGGATGAAACATCACAGACAGAGAATGCCGGAACTGATTCCAATAATCAGCAGCTGACATACACTGGCATTTGCACACTGCATACATTCACCAAGACTGGTTCTGGTGAAAAGGCACTTGTTGTGGATGAACGTGATGGACTTGCTGATCTGACAGGCTTCTTCAGTGAGGTTACAACCTGTGATACACTTCAGGCTGCTACACCTGCTGATATTGATGATGGTGAATCCTGATATTTTTTTAAGTTTGTTATCGCATATGCGTTAATAAGCGCAATGTTCACGAATTATGGGGACAGCATACTGCAGTATGTTTCCGGATGTGCTTTCTTCTTTCTAATCTGGATTACCCATATTTCTTATTAAGAAAGGAAGTAGAATCATGAAACTTAACATTTACAAGAACCAGAAGGAAATTGAAAAGACATATGAAGTAGACAATTACGACATCATGTATGGCACTGTTCAGGACATTCTTGCAGTGCTGGATGATGGTCTTGGTGATCTTAATGATAATGATCAGGCATTGAAGCTGATTACAGCTAACCGGACAAAGCTTGAAGATCTTCTGCTTGACATCTTTGGCGGTGAAGGTCTTACACCAGATGAACTGCGCAAGACAAAGCTGAAAGAATTGATTCCGGTCTTCATTGATCTATTTTCATATGTTCAGAAGTCATTTCAATCAAAAAACTGACAAGCCGCAGCGGTCAGAATGATTCAGCTGCGGATGTTTCTTTATCAGATGTTTTTTATGAATTGGCAGACAATCTGTGTCAAAAATATCCAGCTTTAACACCATTTTTGGTTAGGCGTGAAAAGTTTGGTGAAGTCATCAGATTGGTGGTCTGGATCAATTCAAAGAACATGAAAAAACAAGGTGTCAAAGGCACTGACAAAATATGGAAAGACAAACAAGGAAACGTGCATATAAGGCGTGAAGCCAAGAATGATAATTGGTATTAAAGGCAGGTGTGATGGCTATGGCACATAAGGATCCACAAAGTAGAAATGAAACGATCTTGCAGAACATCCTTGGTGAACTGCATGAAATATTGCCTGCACAAAGTAGGGTTGAAGCTATACTGCAGGCTATTCTGTATAACACAGAATATACAGAAGAAGCGCAAAGCAGGATTGAAGCACTGCTGCTTGCTATCAAGAATGGTGGATCCTTTGATGATGAAGCCAGAAGCAGGAATGAAGCTATTCTTCTTGCAAAGTTGAATGGTGAAGAATACACAGCTGAACCACAAAGCAGAATTGAAGAACTTCTTATTGAATGGCTTGAAGCAGAACCTGCATGGGTGCTGAAGACAGTTTCCGGATCCATTATCAGTATTGATGATGCCATTGCAGCACCAGCTGAAGAACTGACAGT
>JAEIGA010006637.1_pt1 | contig 17622 bp, 18 predicted proteins | sample 9270691 | NCBI WGS metagenome assembly JAEIGA01 (sample SAMN17057246, study PRJNA624740) | gut metagenome | biome: biome; isolation source: fecal sample | host: Bos grunniens | place: China: Xizang | collected 2019 | reverse complement strand
GTAAGATCCCCCCCCGACGAAATTAAAATTTTTTATAAAAAAGAGGTACGGACAAAATGGCAAGAAAACGCGGAGACAGCTATAAAAAGGCGCCCGAAACGCTGCAAAAGGCGATCTTGTCAATGCAGCGGAAAATAGCGAAAAATAAAACAGAATTTCAGAACGCGCCGCTGACGATCGAGGCAGAGATGGGAGACGGCCGGACGATCGAGAGGGCGAACCCGTTCGTCCAGGAGTACCGCGCACTGGTGCGGGACTACGCTTCGGCAATGAAGGCATACAAGGACATTGTCGGGAACCAGGGAAGGAACGAGCCGAACCAGCTCGACGATATTCGGTCGAAGTTTAAGGTCGCGAAATGATGGGAAAGACAGAACCCAGGATATACACGCCGCCGCTCCGGGAGCTGACGGAGGAGACGTCGCTGGGGTTCGCCTGTATCGAGTACGCGACGAACGTGCTCAAAAAAGACCTTTACCCGTGGCAGCGGTGGGCGCTGATTCATGAACTCGAGATCATCGGGGAGCTGGGAGGCAATTGGCACTTCCGGTTCCGCGTGATCATCAATCTGATCTCGAGGCAGAACGGGAAGACGGTCCTGTCTGAGGTGATCGCCTCGTTTTTCCTCAATGTGCTCTGCGTCGATTCCGTCTTCGGGACGTCGCTCAGTCTGGACAAAGCGGAGGAGGTCTGGGAGGCTGTAGTCCTGGACCAGGAGACGATCCCGGAGCTGTCGGAGGAGCTCGACAGGGTACGGCGCACGAACGGGTCAAAGAAGCTCGTCCTGACAGGGCTCCGGCAGTACAAGGTCGGGGCACCGACGCGCAGGGCGGGCCGTGGAGACTCCAACGACCTCGTAATGCTCGACGAGGTCCGCGAGCAGCGGGACTGGGAAACGTGGTCGGCCTCCGTGGCATCGACGAACGCGAAACCGAACGGGCTGGTCTTGTGCTTTTCAAACGCTGGGGATCCTGATTCTGTTGTATTGCGTCAGCTCCGGAGCCAGGCGATCGCGCACATCGAGGCGCGCGAGACGTCGGAGGACTTCGGCGGAGACGTGGACGCATCGACGCTGGGGCTGTTCGAGTGGTCCGCAGAGGACGGGGCCGCGACTGACGACCTCGAACAGCTCGCGCAGGCGAATCCGGCCATGGGTTACGGCTATCTCACAGAGCGGGCACTCCTGGCGAACCGGCAGACATTCCCGGAGAACAAATTCCGCGCGGAATGTATGTGCCAGCAGGTTGAGACGATCCTGCCGGAGCCGTTCCCGGATGGCGCATGGGCGGCAGGTCTGGACATGCAGTCGAGCATCGCGCCGGAGTCGGAGCTGTTCTTCGGGTTGGATCTGGACAAGGACAGGAAATGGGCGTCCATTGGAGTCTGCGGGCAGCGGGCGGACGGAAATTTTCACATTGAGGTCGTGGCGCGACGTGTCGGGACCGCATGGGTCGAGGACTGGTTCCGCGCCAGGGCGATAAAAACACCGATGAACCTCGCGTTCCAGTCACGCGGGGCGCCGGTCTCCGGTCTCGCGGAGCAGATATGCGCATTAAAAGGCATCAACAGGATCGCGATCGAAGGGAGCGACCTCACTGCAGGGTGGGGCCGCTTTTATGATGGGATAATCGCAAACGGAGACGAGAACCGCGGCGGCGTCCGGATATATCACCTGCAGCAGCCGGTCATGGACATGCCTGCGAGAACGATGCAGCTCCGCAATATAGGCGGAGGAATAGAACTCCCGGACAGGACAAAGAGCCCGGACGACATCGCACCGCTATTTGCCTGTTTTGTGGCATTTGCCGCAGCAACGAAAGTGAAGAACGAAGAAAAAAAGATCTACAAATCGGCATATGCAGCCGGGGCGCAGGTCTCTTTTGTTTAATGGGGAGGCGGGAAAATGCCGAATCTGTTAGAACGAGTGCGGGCAATGTTCCGCCCACAAGTTTATATTTACGAGCTGGGAGGCGATGCGCCGACGCACGTGCTCAACTATACAGCGGCGCAGCTATACCAGTCGCAGGACAATCTCAAGGCTGTTATAGACTTCCTGGCGGAGAGTATTGCACAGCTCCCGCTCAACACATACGTGAGGAACGACGAAACGGACAGGCAGCGTGACAGGACAAGCCCGGCCGCGCGGCTGTTGTGGAAGCCGAACAAAGAGCAGACGGAGTTCGAGTTTATCCGCGCACTCATGACGGAATACTTTATATTTGGCGCCGTTTATGTTCTGGTGCTTCCGGATCCGGACAGCAAGTCGGGCTGGCAGATGTGGATCATCCCGAGTTTATGGGTGACGAACACGACAAAAGAAAACGCATACTCCGCGCAGTCGATCACGGTGGTCGCCGGGAGGTCCGGACACGTGGTCGAGATCCCGAGGACGGAGTTCGTGCAGTTTAAAACATATTCGCCGGGGAACCCGTCGGGCTACATTTCGCCGATCAGCGGACTGCGGCAAACGCTGCAGGAACAGATCGAGGCGGGAAACTTCCGCAAACAGCTCTGGCGGTCCTCTGGAAGGCTTAACGCGCAGATCATTAGGCCGGCCAATGTCGAGCCGTGGAACGACGAGCAGCGCAAAAGGTTTATAGACCTGTTCCGGGAAGCGTGGGGACCGGGCGGAGCAAAATCCGGATCCATTCCACTGCTCGAGGACGGGATGGAGATCAAACCGTTCTCGACGAGCTTCAAGGAGGCACAGTGGACGGAATCGGTCAAATTATCGAGAGAGGCATGTGCCGCGGCGTATGGCGTCAACCCGTCGTTAATATGGCACAGCGATACGCAGACGTATGCGTCCAGCCGTGACAATGCGCGGGCATTATACGCCGAATGTCTGGGGCCGAAACTGCAGATGCTACAACAGCGGATTAATAGTTTTCTCCTGCCGATGGTGGACGCGGATCCGGACACTTACGTCGAGTTTGACTTGACGGAGAAGCTCAAAGGCTCATTCGAGGAGCGCGCGGCAATTCTGCAGGCAGCGGTGGGAGGTCCCTGGATGACCAGGAACGAAGCCAGGGCAGACAACAACCTGCCGCCGGTGGAAGGCGGGGACGAACTGATCGTGCCGCTCAATGTGGTCGAAGGCGGGCAGGCATCGCCGCAGGACACGCACATGGACGCGCAGGAGCCGATGGCAATCGCAGAGAACAGCTCGCGGAAGATCCTCGCAAAGTCAGAGGCGGAGAAGCTCCGCATAAAAGCACGATCGACAAAAGAGGAGGACGAGAAGGTGGCGGACATCCTCCGGGCGTTCTGGAAACGCCAGGCGGCAGCAGTCCTCCCGAAGATCGGGGCAAAATCCGCGAAATGGTGGAACGAGGAACGGTGGAACAAAGAGCTCGCGGACGACATAGAGCCGGCGCTCGATTCCATCGCCGACACGCACGGGAAAGAAGTCGCCGACGCGATCGGGTCGGAGTACAGGACGGAACAAACGCGGAAGTATCTCCGGACACTGGCGGAAGGCCGCGCCAAAGCGATAAACGAGGCCACCAGACAAAAGCTGCAGGACGCGATCGACGATGACGAGGACGAGGAGAACACACCCGCGCACGTCTTCGAGGTACGCGAGAACAAGGACGCCACGACGTTCGGGCGTTCCCTGGCGATAGGCGTCGCAGGATGGGCGGCAACGCATGAGGCGCCGGCCCAGGCGGAGCAGCAGGGGTACCACAAGACGGTCGAAAAGCGATGGATCACAGGAACGAACCCGCGACCGGAGCACGCAGCCATGAACGGGGAGACGGTGCCGATCGACGCAGCGTTCTCGAACGGGTGCGAGTGGCCGGGAGACGAAAACGGGGATCCGGATACAACATGCGGGTGCAACTGCTCGACTGAAGTGATCATCACCGTCGGATAGGAGGAGACCATGGGACACTTATATAAAAATTACGGATCGATTAAATCCAACGAAGATGCAGGGACCATCTCCGGATATTTCGCGACCTATGACAGGATCCCCGACAGCTACGGGGACGTGATCGCGCCGGGGGCGTTTACGGAGACTCTCGAGAAGCGCAAGGAATCGGGGCACCCGTTCCCGCTCTGTTGGAATCACGACCTCGACCAGATTATCGGGGCAGTTTATCCGGAGAATATCACAGACACGGAAAAGGGTCCGCACATCGATGAGGGGAGCTTTTTCGACACGCCGCTCGCGCAGGAAAAGCGGGAACTCGTAAAGAAGGGCGTCGTGTGGCAGTACAGCTTCGCGTATGACATCCTGGCAGCGGGCCCGACAGAACTCGACGAGGGCGTAAAGGCGAACGAGCTGCAGAAATTGGACGTTTTCGAGATCTCGATCGTGCCGATCCCGGCGAACCCGCGGGCGGTCGTGACAGACATCAAGGCAGGCAAGCGCAACAGCGCGAAAGACGCCGACGCGATCAGGGAAGCCATAGAAGCAAACAAAAGGTCCATAACGATCCTGCAGGGAGTCCTGGGGGACGTTGAGGAGGCAGAGGATCCGGAAGACGGAAAGGACGACGGGAAGGCCAACGGGGCACCGGAGGAGCTGGAACAGAGCAATCCGAAAAAGGACAATCTGCTCGCATACATCAAAAACATGGAGGTTTAATGCTATGAGCATGAAAGAAGAACTCAAAGACAAAAAGGCAGCGCTCGCGGCGCTGAAAGACCGCATTGAGGCGAACGACGCCGAAGCGATCGCGGAAGGCGAGAAGCTGCGGGCAGAGATCGAGCAGAAAGACGCCGAGATCAAGCAGGCAGAGAAGAAGGCCGCGCTGCTTGGGATGATCGGCGCACCGGAAGAAAAGGAGGGCGGAACCATGGGTGAAGTCAAGCAGGCCCGCACGCTGGGCGAGCATTTTGTGAATTATCTCAAAGAGCACCAGTCCGACGACAGGAAGATCGCAGTGTTTGCGCCGGAGTTCGAGAAGGCGTACAACGACGTCCAGAAGACCCCGACAGCAACAGGCGTCGATGCGTTCGCGACCACGTTCGACAGGAACGTCGTGACCGGCAAGCGCGAGGCGATCGTGATCCGCGACCTGTTCGGCGCAGAGAACATCGAAGGCAGCACGCTGGTGTTCCTGGTCGAGGGTGACATTGAAGGAGAACCGGCCGTCACAGCGGAAGGCGCGAAGAAGGCGCAGGTGCACTTCAAGGATCCCACGAAGGTGACGGTGTCCCTCAAGAAGGTGACGGAGTTCATCAAGGAGTCAGACGAATACAAGAACGATTACAGGTTCCTCGAATCCGCGATCAACGGCAGGCTGCTGTATTATCTCGCGCTCAAAGAACAGGAAACGCTCATGTATGACCTGTTACACACGGACGGGATCCAGAGTGATTCGACGCACTGGACTGCGGCCACGAAGGCTGCAGAGCTCGCGGACCTGATCCTCGAAGCAGCAATGGACATCCAGGAGGAGACAGGCTTCCCGGCGGAAGCGTTCGCAGTTCATCCGAAGGACTGGTTCGGTATCCTGGTCGGCAAGGACAACGAGGACAGATACTACGGCGGCGGTTACTTCGGAAGCCAGGACGCGAGGACTGTGTGGGGACTGGTGCCGTGCGTGACGACTGCGGTCAACCAGGGCGAGATCGTTGTCGGCGCGTGGAAGACGTGCGCGTCTGTGGTCCAGAACGGCGGCGTGTCTGTTGACATGACCAACTCCGACGTTGACGACTTCCAGAAGAATCTGATGACGATCCGCGCGGAGGAGCGTTTCGCGCTCGCGGTCCGCAGGCCGAAGGGCTTCAAGGTCATCACCAAAGGCGCAGGCGGCGCGACTGGCCAGTCATAAGACGCAATGAGCAGGGAGGGCTTCGGCCCTCCCTTTTTTGAAAGGCGGTGCCCTATGATGAAAAACTACATTGTGAACGGCAAGGAGTACCTGTACGAGGAGGGCAGACAGCCCGAAGGCGCGGTGGAACTCGGGCCGGCAAAGAAGGCAGCGGTGCCGAAGGAAAAGGTGGCAAAACCGCAGAACAAAGCCGTAAAGCCCGCCAATAAATCAAGGGCGGTGAGGAAGAAATGAGCATATTGACGACATGGGGGTACAGCCTGGCAGACGCAGACATCGTGCCGGACATGATAACGCTCACGGAGTTCAACGATTTCACGGCGAATAAATACATTTTGGACGCAAGGGCAGAGCCGGACATCCGCGCCGCGGAATCTGCGATCCGCAACTATTGCGGATGGCATGTTTACCCGTCGATGGAGTGCAAACTGGAAACAACGGTCTACGACAAGCGCATAACGGTCGCGGATTATATGCTGATGATCCAGCTCCCGGCGACGTTCGTCTCCTCGATCGAGTCGATCAAGATAGACGGGGAGGAGTACGACGAGACCTATGTGATCATGCCGAACGGGATCCTGCGCGTCTACAATCTGCGCTGGAAGCACATAGACCCGTGGACGCCGATCGTGATCGAATACACGGCCGGGATCCCGGACGGGGAAGCCGCAGGGCTCAAGGAGCTGGTGACGCACCGCGTCACGCACGCGCTCGAGTCATCCGCGGGCGTACAGTCAGAGACGGCCGGAGGCGTGTCCATCACGTACAACGCGTCGTGGGTCAATGGCTCGCGGGCGACGGCCCTGGCAGACGATAACAAGGAAGTATTGAGCCCGTACAAACTGAGGGGGGTGTTCTAATGGCTTTGCATAACTGGTGCACTGACACGATCACCCGGATCAGACCGGGCACAAAGGACTCACGCGGGTCCACGATCCCGGACTGGGAGAACGCGGACCGGCTCGAGATTGAAGGCTGCACAGTGCAGCCGGCATCGACGGGACTGTCGCAAGACGGACGTGTCCTAGGTATTTCCGAAGGGTTCACGGTATACATGCCGCCGGGATCAGACGTGCAGGCCGGCGACCGTATCGAGTACGAGGGCAACGTCTACACGATCAACGGCATGCCGAAGACGTGGAAAAGCCCGACGGGCCGCGTCAGCCACACGCAGCTCAATATTGAGAGGTGGAAGGGATGACAGAGATCACGATCACGTTCAACCCCAAGGGCTTCGCGGAATGCCTGCAGGGCGCCGCGGACGTCGTGGAGCAATCCGCACAGACGATCGCGGACCGTGCGAACGGATACGTCACAAAGGGCAGCGGGTTCCATGTGGAGACGACAAACGAGCCACGCTTCCAGGACTCTGCCTACGGAGTGACCAGACCGATCGCGCGGGTGGTCGCGAATGATGACGAGACATCCGCGGAGGAGGCGGAGAACAAGATCCTCAGCAAGGCGGTGACAGGATGACCATTTACAAATCTATCGACATAGAGGAGGAGATCAGGACAGCGCTGGCGCCGTATCGGACGGCATATTGCCGGCCGCTTCCGGAAGACTACGGCCTGCCGAACATACTGATCACACAGGTGGGCGGCACTCCTGCGAACAGGATAGACACGTTTGAGGTCGTCCTGGACTCGAGGGCAGAAACGGAAGCGGAGGCGCTGGACTATCTGAACATAGCGCTGGCACTCCTGGTTGAGACGGCAAAAGAGCAGACAACTGCCCTGCGCCATGTAGTTATAAACACATCCGGATCGTGGGGAGTTGATCCCGTGCGTCCGGATCTCGCAATGTGCTCCGCGCGGATCAGCGCAACGGCACACCAGAAAATTGTGGAGGTTTCAGAGAATGGAAACTAAACTGGGTCCCGGTCTTGCGACCGGTATGTTTTACCATGCACCCGCGGGCACGGCGCTTCCGTCAGATCTGACGACGGCACTGGCGGCAACGTGGAAGCACGTCGGAGACGTGACAGACGCGGGGATCACGCTCGCGCTCAATAAGAGCACGCAGAATTTGAGAAACTGGGCGAACAAGGTCAAGCGCACGATCCTGACGGACCACAGCGAGACCGTGCAGGCGCCTATTATGGACACGACAGAGGAGTCCCTCAAGACTGTCGTGGGAGAGAAGAACGTCACAAAGTCCGGCGGCGTCATTTCCGTGAACCTGTCCGACGGCGATCTCCCGAAGCAGGAGGCGTACCTGTTTATCATGAAGGACGGCGACGACATGATGGCGATCGGCTGCTCTTACGGGCAGATCACCGCGGTCGATAATGTCTCGTTCTCTCCCGGTGCGGCGATCAACTGGACGCCGACGATCACCGGGCAGGGCAACGACGGATGGAAGCTGATAATGCAGGAAGGCGCGACAGGAGCCACGGGAGCGACCTAAATGGTATTATTCACAAGCGTGCGGCCTCTTGAAAGGGCCGAAAATCTGCGGGCCGTCTATGACGCTTATGACGGCCCGAAGCATTTCGTGCAGCGGAGCCACGACAAACCGGTGGAGGGCATGCACTCCGGGAAGTATCGCCTCGTCGTCACTGACGGGCTCATTGACGAGTCGCCGGGGAAATATATCTGGATCGGTCACGGGATGGGCGCCGGGAAGAAAATCGGACTGCAGCACCCGACTGTTCCGTTCAAAGGCTCAGGTCTGGTGACTTATGCGATCGCGTCCAGCGTCGAGATGATCCCGGTCGTGGCAGGTTTCTGCGGGATCCCGAAGGAGAAGGTGATCCCGCTGGGAATGCCGCGGACGGACGCATATTTCGGCGCCAAAAAAACAGAATCACCGGATAAGCGGCATTTATACGCGCCGACATTCCGCGCGGGCAGGTGGGACCCGGATCTCAACATGGTGTGGAGGATGCTGCCGGAGGGCCACAGGTTTATTTTTAAACCGCATATGGTAACGGGCGACAGGTTCCGGACAGTGTGGTCGAACATCGAGGTCGCGAGCGCCTGGGAACCGTCTACACAGTATTTGATAGACGCGGAAACGGTCATCACCGACTATAGTTCTATAATGTTCGATGCGATGGTGCTGCGCAAGCCGGTGATCCTGTTCGCAAAGGATAAAGACGAGTATTTGCGGACCCGCGGCATGTATTACAAATATCCGCAGATGTATTCGCGGTTATTCTGCACGGACGAGGGGCAGATGGTCGCGAACATGATCAACGCACAGTGGACAGACCGCGACGAGGAGCTCAGGAGCTTCTACGCGGGAGCGTGTGACGGTCATTCGACGGAGCGCACGCTGGATTTGATAAGGAGTTGTTTATGAGGATCCTGGTCGCGGTGCCGACATACGAGACAATATACCCGGACACGTTTAAATCTATCTACGGCCTCGACAGCGCCGGGAATGATTTATATTTTGATTTCATTCGCGGTTATGATGTGGCGACGGCGCGGAACAAGATCGTGCAGCGGGCGATGGACGAGGGCGCGGATTATCTGCTCATGGTGGACAACGATGTCGTATTGCCGGAGGACGTGCTGGTAAATATGACGGAGGACATCAAGGACGTGTGCCTCGGATATTACGCGCACCGCGACGACGATAATATATACAGGGGCCGGACAAGCGTGTGCAAGCTCTACAAGGAAGACGGAAACAAGTATTTTAACTATCCGTTAGAGAGCGAATACACCGCAAAGGAACTGGCAAAAGAGCGGGAAAACGGGGTGCACAAGATCCGGATCCACGGAGGCGGCATGGGCTGCGCATTTATTAACGTGGACGTTTTCCGGGCTCTCAAGTACCCGTGGTTCGACTGGGTAAATTATGCCGACGATCACCGCGGGACGCTGTCCGAAGATCTCTATTTTTGCGAGCAGTGCCGGTTCCACGATATAAAGATATACACAGATACAAGGGCCGCATGCGGTCACATGCTCAGGCGCCTGCAGTGGCCTGAGTGATAAAAGGGAGGGCACGAATGTCTGAATTTACATTGAAACGGAAACAGGCCGACACGATAAAGGTCACGATCGACGACAGGTCGTTCCAGATCCCGCTCGGGAACTCTATCACGCCGAAGGACTGGGCCGAGATCAACACGTTCGCCGGCACGGTGAGTTTCTTCCGCAGATACATCCCGGAGGAAGTCGCGGACACGCTGGTGGTCGATGACTGGAACGCGATCACCGACGCATGGAAAGCAGCGACGAGCGAGGCGACAGGAAAGACAGCGGGGGAATGACGGGCCTCGCGCGGGCAGTGCTCGAGCACCGCGAGGCGATAGAGTACGACCTGTTGACAAAGACAGGCCACAAGTTTGACGACATCGGGCGCGACCTATCATGGGCCGCGCTCGATTCTTTTTTAAAATGTATCGGACCAGATTCCGCGACCATGCGGGAACTGTATCCGGAGCAGGCGGAGTGGGGAACAGTCGCAAAGACGAACAAGATCCTCGCGGACATTTTCGACGTGCTGGCACAGATAAACGCGAACGTCGTGGCGCTCGCGGAAAAGAAGCCGGCAAAGACGCCGGGAAAATACCCGCGGCCGGACAAAAAGGAACCGGACGAAAAGAAGCACTTCGGCAAGGGTGCGTTGCCTCCTGCACAGCTCCGTGAATGGTTCGAGAACAAGAGGAGACAAAAATGCCAGAGATAGCACAGGCCACAATTACAGTTACGCCTGTAATGCAGGGCGCACAGCAGACAATTACAAACGACTTAACGGAAGCCGCGCAGCCTGCGGGCGCTGCGGCTGGTAAGGTTGCCGGCGCGTCCATGTCGGAGGCTATCGGCAAGAAAATGGGAAGCGCCGGGACGGCGCTCACAAAAGGTTTAACAGGACCGATCACGGCAGCAGGCGCGGCAGCGGTCGCGTCGTGGAAGTCGGTGGACGCTGGGCTCGATACGATCATACAGAAAACGGGGGCCTCCGGGGAGGCGCTCGACGGGATGACGGAGATCCTGCGGAACATCACGACGACGATCCCGACAGACTTCGAGACGGCCGGCGCGGCGATCGGTGAAGTAAACACACGCTTCGGCGTGACAGGGCAGGAGCTCGAGGACCTGTCCGCACAGTTTGTCAAATTCGCAGCGCTGAACGGCACGGATGTGTCGAACTCGATCGACGCGGTGCAGGCAGCGATGGCAGCGTTCGGAATGGACGCATCGGAGGCAGGGGACGCCCTGGACATCCTCAACAAAGCAGGGCAGGACACGGGCGTCCCAATGGACAAGCTCGCGTCGACGCTGCTGGCGAATGGCACGGCACTGCAGGAGATGGGCTTCGGGTTCAATACTGCGTCCGGGTTCCTGGCAAACCTCGAAAAGTCAGGCGTAGACAGCTCCGCAGTCCTCACAGGCTTAAAGAAGGCACTGCAGAACGCCACGAAGGACGGCGTCTCAATGAGCGACGCACTGGCAGACCTGCAGGAGCAGATGGCGAACGCTTCCACGGACACGGAAGCCGCGCAGGCTGCCATGGAACTGTTCGGGGCGAAAGCGGGCCCGGCGATCGCGGCAGCGGTCCAGGACGGCCGGCTCTCGTTTGACGAGCTGTCGAACAGTGTCACGGACTGGGGCGATTCAGTCTCGAACACATTCGAGGGGACGCTGGACCCGATGGACGAGTTCCAGACGACGCTGAACGAGTTGAAACTCCTGGGCGCGGATCTCGTCGAGGCGGCGGGCCCGTTGATCACTGACGTGGTCGGAGGACTGACGGACGGCGTGACGACGCTCAGTGAGGCGTGGAACGGCCTGTCCCCGGAGATGCAGGACACGATCATAAAGGCAGCAGGGATCGCCGCAGTCGCCGGTCCTATCCTTGTGATAGGCGGGAAGGTGATCGGCGGTATATCGACCATCACCGGAGGGCTGGGAACGCTGACGAGCGGACTCGGAAACGTAGCAAGCGCAGCAGGATCCGCGGCCGCTCCGGTGTCTGCAGCAGGCGGAGCGATTCAGGGCACCGCGGCTGGTGCGATCTCAATGATCGGCGCAGCGGCGGCACTCTATATTGCGGCACAGGCGTTTCACGTGCTGGCAGATTCCGCGATAGAGGTGTCGAGCGCAGGGACGCCGGCGATCGCGACACTCGCGGGGATGGCGATTGGTATCGGCGCACTCATGGGCGTGGCTGCGGCATGCGGGCCCGCACTGACGGCAGGGGCGGTCGGCATCGGCGTGTTCGGGGCGTCGCTCCTCGCGATCGGCGGGGGCGTTGACCTTGCATGCACAGGCATTGCAAAGGTCACGGACTCCGTCGGGGGCCTGGTCGATAAGATAAGCACCAACGCGCCGCAGATCAACAGCATCGTGACGAACATCGGCGAAACGGTGGACGGCACGGTCACGACGGTGTCGGACGGGATCACGGGCGTGATCGACGCGATCTCCGGAGGAGTCGAGGGTGTGCTCGGTGCGGTCGCTGGAATATTCGACAGCATGGGGACGGCTGCGCTAAATGCCGGCACGGGCTTCGAGAAGCTGGCGGGGGCAGTCGTGAACCTCACGAAAAACACGTCAGTGCTCGACCTGGGCGCGACACTGGCGGCGACTGCCAAAGGCGTCGGGGACATAAACTCCGCGGCAGCAGGAGCCGGGACAGCGTCCACACAGATCAACGTGCTGACGGGTTCGTTCGCGGATCTTAACAAGTCGGCGCAGAACTCGACGAAACAGGCCAACACGTTCGGAGCGAACTTCGGGAAGGTCATGGCGAACGCTTCCGCGTCCATTAAGAACGCGGGGATCCCGGACAGCATGTCGGCGGTCATGGGCGACACATACGACAGGGCAGACGCAGCACTGGACAGGCTCGAGAGCAGGTTCCGGAACACGGACCTCAGCTTTGAACAGCACATCCGGGTGCCGCATTTCTACATGTCCGGGAGCTTCAACGCGGAGACGGGCTCGACTCCATACGTCAGCACAAGCTGGTGGGACAAAGCGACGTCGACGCCGTACCTGTTCAAGAATCCGACGATCTTCGGCGCAGGTGAAGCGCATGACGAGGTCATGTACGGCCGCGAGAACCTCCTCCGGGACATCCGGGAGGCAGCGGGCGGCAGCACGACCGTCTATGTAACAGTAAACGGCGCAGAGAGCCCGGAAGAATGGGCGATGCGCTTTGCTAAGGAGTTCAAGCTCCAGGCGAGGACGGCATAATGGCATACACAACAAAAAGGCCCTCAGGGCTGTCCATAAAGCGCAGCGGGGCGAACTTCGTGGTCTCCTGGAAGATAGGAGACAAAGATTATAACGAGGGGCAGACGTTCCAATGGAAGGTCGCCGGCGGGCAGTGGCAGGACGTGCCGATCAGCCCGCAGACAACGAAAAAAGTAATATCTGTTACGGCTGCGAACTATTTCCCGAATGTTAAGAAATTACTGCGCAGCGTGCACGTCAGGATATGCGGCAGGCGTGCGGACTTCAAAAGCGGCAACGATACGATAAACCCGGCGACGTCACCATGGACGGAGAAGGCTTACGAGATCCAGCTCCCGAACAAACCGAAGTTGTCGGTGTCGCTGTCCTCTGACAATGACAACGTGTGCACGTTCACGTGGACGACGGTCGCGGCTGCGGACAACGCGCGGTGGTGCTCCCGCGTACAGTGCCAGACGGCGCTGGTGGCAAACTCGAACATAACAGACGGGGCAAAGATCCCGCACGCCGCATGGACGACGATGGCAGCGACAAGCGCGAACAGCTCCGCGACAATAACGGAGGACTCCTCTGTTATTAACAAGGGCACAGCGTACACGCGGTGGTTCCGGATCCGGTCGCAGGGCCCTAAAGGCAATTCTGACTTTGTTTATGCGCGCCATGTGTATTCGGTCCCATACCAGACCAAAAACGTCAAAGCGGGCGCCAGAGAGACCGACGCGGGCGGTTATTTGTGCCAGGCGACGTGGCAGACGCCGAAGGACTCCGCGCACCCGGTTGACCGGATAAATGTGCAATATGCCTTCACGGCTCCGGAGACGGGGCTCACGTGCCCGGACACGGCGACGTGGTCGGACGCGATGACGCTGGCATATAAAGACGGGTCAGACGCCGCGGCGTTTTCCCTCGATTCCGTCGTCGGTGCGGATCAATGTCTGTTTATCCGGATCAATACGGTCCACGACAGGAATACGACATATGGCGTGGCAACGCTGGCAGCAGTCGGCAAATTAAAGAAACCGACGAACCTGTCAGTCTCCACGGACCAGGACACGCACCGCGCGACAGTCACGGCGACAAATGCGTCAGACGTCGAGGACGCGTTCATGGTCGTGAAATACATGACAGCGGAGGATCCCGACGGGTTCGACATCGGGATCATACCGCACGGGCAGAGCTCCGTCACGGTCCAGTGCCCGGAGTGGTCGAGCACGTCAGGCATTAAGTTCGGCGTGTATGCTGCGGCCGGAACGTACAGGGCAACGACACGCGGGGACGGCGTCGCGAGTTATGCGGTCTCGACTCTCATGCGGTCGGATATGGCGACGTATGGCGGGACGATCCCTGCCGCTCCGCAGTCGGTCACGCTGTCGATGACAGACACGCCGGGCACGGTGCGGGTCGCGTTCGATTGGTCGTGGCAGGACGCAACGAACGCGGAGCTCTCCTGGGCGGACCATGCGGACGCCTGGGAGTCCACGGACGGTCCGAAGGCGTACCTGCTCAATAACACGCACGCGAGCGCGTGGAACATATCAGGACTCGAAACGGGTAAAACGTGGTATATACGCGTAAGGCTGGCAAACGGCAGCGGGAACGACGCCACATTCGGAGCATATTCGGAGATCATGAGCATCGACCTGTCGTCCGCGCCGGCTGTCCCTATCCTGACGCTCTCGAGCGGCGTGATCACTGAGGACGGCACGGTCACAGCGTCGTGGGCGTTCGTGTCCACGGACGGATCCGCGCAGGCTTATGCCGAAGTCGCGGAAGTATCCCCGCAGACGACGGGAGCGGTCGGCGCTACAGGCGGCACGGGCGGTTCCGGACCGGCGGAAGATTACACGATCATAGCAACGACGGAAACAGCCCAGAACGTGACGATAGCAGCCGCGGACGAGGGCTGGGAGACAGGGGAGTCCCATCTCCTCGCGGTCCGCGTTTCCTCCGCGTCAGGAAGACGCTCGGAGTGGTCCGCGCCTGTCGCAGTGATCATCGCGGAACCGATCGAGGCGGAGATCTCGCAGATCTCACTGACGGAACAGACGATCACAGTGGACGGCGTGAGCCGGACGGTCGAATCGCTCACAGAAATGCCGATGACGGTCACAATCACCGGCGCAGACACGGGCGGGACGACGACGGTGATCATCGAGCGGGCGGAGACGTACCACGTGACGAGGCCGGACGAGACGGAGTACAACGGGTTCGAGGGTGAAACGGTCGCAATATTCCAGCAGACGGGAGAGGCACAGATCACCATCACCGGGGACGACCTGATCGGACGCCTGGACGACGGCGCGTCCTACAGGCTGATCGCAACCGTGCAGGACGGCCTAGGGCAGAGTGCGGAAGCGGTGCAGGAATTTGAGGTGCACTGGACGCACCAGGCAATCATCCCGGACGCGTTCGTCGATGTCATGCAGGAGGCAGCGGTCGCGGTGCTTTACCCGATCGCGCCGACAGGAGCAGCGGAGACGGACGTGTGCGATATATATCGCCTGTCAGCAGACCGGCCGGAGCTGATCTACGAGGGCGCCGCGTTCGGCGGCACTTACGTGGACCTGTATCCGGCAATAGGCGAACACGGCGGGCACCGGTTTGTGCTGCGCACGGCAAACGGCGACTATATAACCGCGACGGACGAGCTGGCATGGGTGGACATGCAGGAAGCCGAAGGCGACACGCTGCACAACGACAGCGTGATCATAGACTTCGGGACCGGGCGCGTCTATCTCGAGTATGAGCTCGACGTCTCACAGGGGTGGAAAAAGGATTTTACAGAAACGAAGTATTTAGGCGGAAGCGTGCAGGGTGACTGGAATCCTGCGGTGAGCAGGACGGGGACGATCTCCGCGGTCACAGTTACGGACGACGTGGACACGATCAAGGAAATGCGGCGCCTCGCAGTATATCCGGGGATCTGTCACGTGCGGACGCCTGACGGCAGCAGCTACGCCGCGGACGTCCAGGTCTCCGAAGCGCGGAAGCAGAGCAGCGGGCACAATGCCATAGAGTTCTCCCTCGCGATCACGCGCGTCGATGTGGAAACACTGGACGGCATGACCTATGCCGAATGGCAGGAGACGGGAGGCATCTATGGTTGATTTCAGCAGGGGTTACAGCGCCACATATTACGCGGAACGCGTGGATCCTGCCACATGGCGGGACGTTGGCGTGATCCGGCTGACAGGCGGCACGATAAAGCGAGAGACGACCGGAAAGAGGCAGAGCGCGGACATCGGCTGCATTAACTACCACATAAGCGTGGAACAGTGGGTGCGCGTCTATATGGACGCAAGACAGAACGGGGCAGCGGCGCACGTGCCACTGTTCACCGGGCTGGCGGTGACTCCGGACGACGACTACAACGGCGCAAGAGCGACGAACAGCCTGACGTGCTATTCGGTCTTAAAGCCCGCGGAGGACGTGCTCCTGCCGCGCGGGTGGTACGCTCCGGCAGGCATGAACGGCGCGGAGCTGGTCCGGCGTCTCCTGTCGCCGTTCCCGGCGCCGGTCGTGGTCGAGGACGGTGCGCCGGTGCTCTTTGAGTCTATCGTCGCGGAAGACAACGAGAGCCATTTAACAATGACTGACAAGATCCTCGACGCGATCGGGTGGAGGATCCGGATCAGCGGAGACGGGACGATCAGCATCATGCCGCAGGCGCAGGAACCGGGCGCTAGGTTTGACAAGATCGCGAACGACGTGATCGAGACAAAAATAAAAGTATCATCGGACTGGTACAGCGCGCCGAACGTGCTGATGGCAGTCTCCGGGGATGTGACAGGCATCGCCAGAGACGACGATCCGGACAGCCCGCTCTCGACAGTGAGCCGCGGCCGGGAAGTCTGGAAGAAAGAAAGCTGCACACTGGCAGCGGGTGAAAATGTGGCGGAGTACGCGAGAAGGAAGCTCGCGGAAGCGCAGAGGGTCCGGCAAAAGGTCTCATATTCGAGACGTTACGTGCCGGAGGTCATGCCCGGCGATTTGGTCGGCCTCAACTACCCGGAGCAGGGGCTCCTGGGAAACTACGGCGTGCAGTCCCAGAGCATAACACTGGGGTACGGCGCCAGGACTGCAGAGCAGGTTTGCAAGGAGTAATTTATGGCAGTATTACAAGACGTAAACATTAATGTTTATGCTCAGCCCTCCGAAAAACGCGTGCGGACGTTTTTGGCGCTGAGCCAGAATGAGAACGGGCGGCAGATCTGCTTCCGGATCCTGGGCGCGCCTCTCCCGTCGAACTGTTCGGCAACGTTCTCCGGAACAAAGCCGGACGGCACTGTTTACACGACGACGGGAACTGTAGCAGGTAATTTTGTTATTGTGCAGGAAGACATGCAGATGACAGCGGTCCCGGGTGTCTGGGACGCGACGCTGGACGTGGTAAACGGGACGCACAACATCGTGACGGCGATCATCCGCGTCATGGTGGAACGTGGCACCGTGGCGCCTGGATCCGTGCCGTCGAACAGCCAGCTCGACGGGTACGTCGCGCAGTGCAAGAGCTACGCGGAGCAGGCTCGCACGGAGGCATACGGATCCCCGCTCACAGCAGCGACTAAGTCGGCGATGACGGACAAGACGCGCGTGTATGTGTATACGGGATCAGAGGCGAACATGACGGCCGGAAACTGGTATTACTGGAACGGATCCGCGTGGACGAGCGGCGG